>Ga0187784_10000210_pt1 | contig 40197 bp, 34 predicted proteins | sample 1015_SJ02_MP15_2_FD_132964 | JGI IMG/M metagenome (GOLD analysis project Ga0187784, IMG submission 132964) | Tropical peat soil microbial communities from peatlands in Department of Meta, Colombia - 1015_SJ02_MP15_20_MG | ecosystem: Environmental > Terrestrial > Soil > Wetlands > Peat | place... | reverse complement strand
GTGGCGCGAGCGCCTCGACGCGACGCCGCCCCTGCTCAAGGTGTGGAGCTCGCATCAGCGTTACGACGAGTTTTGGCAGCGAGGGTCGGTGGCCCGCGACTACGGCCAAATCAAGTGTCCGGTGTATGTGGTCGGCGGCTGGCTCGATCCGTACTCAACCGTGGTCGGTAGCCTGCTCGCGGGACTCAAAGTGCCGCGCAAGGGTCTGGTCGGACCGTGGGGCCATCTCATGCCGAACCTCCCGGCCCCCTTGGGTCTCGATTGGGCCTACGAGGAGGTGCGCTGGTGGTACCAATGGCTCGCGGGCATCGACACCGGGATCATGGATGAGCCGATGCTGCGCGCGTACATGCCCTACCGGACGATCTCCGAAGTCTACCCGGCGGAGATTCCCGGACGCTGGGTTGCCGAGAGCGCGTGGCCGGCACCGACGAGTCGACCGCTCACGCTCTACTTCGGGCGCGGCACTCTGTCGCGGACCAAGGCCGCGAACGGCTCGATCGACTATGTCGGCGACAAGATCGTAGGCATGGCGAAGCCGCAATGGATGCCGAGCCGCCCGGACGATCAAAGCTCGGACGACGCCAAGTGCCTGGTATTCGACTCGAGCCCGCTCGAGTCGGACATCGAGATCCTCGGTTACCCGCTCGCGAAGATCCGGGTCGGCGCGAATGTGCCCGTGGCCAAACTCGCGCTGCGGCTCACGGAGCTCTTGCCCGACGGTAAGTCGTGGCTGGTGAGCTACGGGATCTTGAACCTAACGCACCGCGATTCCCACGAGCACCCCGCGGCCTTGAGGCCGGGAGAATTCTACGACGTCGAGGTCCCACTCTGTATGGTGGCACACCGCTTCAAGAAGGGCAGCCGCATTCGCGCCGCCCTTTCCGAGAGCCTTTGGCCGCTCCTGTGGCCGTCACCGCAGATCGCGACGTTGACGATCGACCTGCATTCGTCCAGCCTGACTCTCCCGGTCCGCCCCGCACCGGCGCGAGAGGCGCGATTTCCCATTCCGGTCATTCACTCGCCGGGGTCGAGCCCCTATACCCACACGGACACGGGACCCCTTACGCAGGCGAGCCTGAAGTCCTCCCAGAGCACCTTCATTGCGGAGATCGGAACCACCGTCGAGAGCGCGTCCGATGAGAAGCTCGCCGTGACCGAAGGTCAAGCAAACTCAAGCGTGTGGACGCAGGAAAACACGACCTCGTGGAAACGCGGCGAATGGGACTGCGGTGTGAGTGCCGGATTCGAGCTCCGCTCGACGAGCGAGGAGTTTCGGGTGAAGGAAGTGCTACGGGCGATGAAGGGCGGCCAGGAGATCTTTCGGCGCGAGCAGTTCTCGACGATCAAGCGTGAGCTGGTTTGATCAGACGAGGTTTTACGGACGGTCGATTTGAAATCGAGCATGCGCATGACCCTCCCGCTCATCAAGCTCGTGCACACGGCCATCTTCGTCGTGCTGAGTACCTGTGTGCTCTACGTCTGCGCCTCGGCCACGATACTTCCTATCACCCGCTGGACCTGGATCGCAGTGGCGGCGATCGTGGCCGAAGGCGGCGTGCTGGCGGTTTCCGGCGGCCGGTGCCCGTTGACGGGAGTGGCCGAGCGCTTGGGTTCCTCACACGGCCGCGTATCGGACATTTTTCTGCCGGCTTGGATAGCGGATCGAATCTTTCCGATCTGCACGACGTTGTTCTTGGTGGGCTGCGTGCTGCTCGCATTTCGCTTGCTCCGGTGAGCGCACCTCCTGGAGGGAGGGTGGATCTTGCTGCGCACTTCGATCGGATGCTTACTGATGGCGTGGGTCGCCACTGCGCACGCCGAGGGAGTTGCCGGCTTCGACGCGCCTGCCGCCTTCGGGGCGCGACCGAGCGTGATCACGATGAGTCTTTCGCCCGATGGTACGAGCATCGCCTTCATCGCGCCCGGCCCGGGTCAGAGCGTCGAGCTCTTCAAGGTGCGCCTCGGCGGCCCCAACCCGACCGCCGTCGGGGCGCTTCGGTCGGATGGTAAGCGCCGCTCTGAGGCGCCGCTTCATGCCTCGAGCGCCGCTTCAGCAGAACGAGCCGGCGCCGCCGAATAAACTAAACGTTCCCGCGGGAACGTCCGACGATTGCGCCTCGCGGGACATCGCCGGTCAATAATCGAAATAGTAACTGACGGATATCCGAAACACGTTCGACGTAAAGCCGTCGTGCGCGTTCTCGAGCACGAGAGGCGTAAACGCTTCACAGCCGGTCGCGGTCCCGGCGCGTCGGCCGCATCGGTCGGCGCGCTTCCCGACCGTCTAATCGTGCTGAGCCCATCTCACTCCCCTTTGCGCTATTTAAGACGAGGACCGCTAATCCTCTATGAAACCTGTTCCATCATCGATCCAATAAAAGGAGTTCATCATGTTGACGAGTACGATCATTCGCGCCTGGAAGAACAAGCAATTCCGAGAAAGTCTGAGCAGCTCCGAAGCGGCCCAGCTACCGGAGCATCCGGCGGGTCTCATCGACCTTACGGACGCCGAGCTCGGCGAGGTGGCGGGCGGAGACAATTATAGTCCCCTCTCCACCTATGGAACCAACTGTAGTTGGGGCTGGCGCTGCCTTTGAGGCCTGAAATCGTGGTGGGTGCACTTTCGCACCCGCCACGTTGCAGATTACGAGGACCTTCTACCCATGGCCCATGAGGATCTTTCACCCATGCAGCAGCTCTTCGCCGACCCACGCTGGTATCTCGGGACGACACTGAACGAGCGGATCGAGAGCCCTCGCGCTGTCGGCGGCGGCCCGGCCGGTTCCAATCTTGATATGGCGATGCGCCGGCTCGTCAGTTGGCGTGCGCAGGAGCCTTTCGCGGACGATGCGCACTTCCGCCAGCGCCTGCGCGCGAGCAGCACTAGCGAGACAGAGATTCTCCAGGTACTCGGCGACAGTCCCGAATCGATTCGCGATCGTTTCGGCACACCGCCGGAATGGCTGAAGGATTTGAGGAGCGCTTTCTGCGGGAACGAACCCGGGGAGCCTTTCGATCAAGACCTTAAGGTCAACCCGCTTTATCGGATCGCCTCGCCCCTCGTCAGCCGTGCGCTCGGACGCCTGCGCGAAGAGGTGCTGTCATTACGCGCGCAGTACACCGACGCCCCCTTCGACCCTGATGTCGTGCGCATCTTCCATGCGGGCCTGGCGCTCGCCATCGTGCCCATCCTGGCTCGAGCCGCGATTTTGGAGCTAAACATTGCTCGGCTGGAAGGGCGTCTTGTCGGTGAAACTCCAGAGGCTCGGTTCGATGATTTTGTCGAGAGCATGTCTCACGCGGACACAGCGTTGCGCTTCTTCGCCGACTATCCGTTGCTCGCCCGCCTGCTCGTCGAATGCGTCAATCGCTGGTGCCGCGTGAGTGCGGAATTTCTGCGCCGGCTCGCCGTAGATTGGCCGGCGATTCGGCGACATTTCTCGCCAGATGCCGATCCGGGTCAGTTGGTGAAGGCCGACACCGGCGTTGGTGATCAGCACAACGACGGGCATGCCGTCGTCATTGCCACGTTCGCAAGCGGATTTCGCCTGGTGTACAAGCCGCGGAGCCTCGCCGCCGATCGGCACTTCCAAGAGTTTCTCGGCTGGCTCAACGATCGCGGATTGGAGCCTGCGCTGCGAACGCTTAAAGTCCTCGAATGCGCGGGCTACGGCTGGACGGAGTTCATCTCACAGGAAGGCTGCGGATCGGCTGCAGCGGTCGAGCGTTTCTATCGACGCGTGGGCGCTTATCTCGCGATCTTCCACATACTCGCGGGCACCGACTTTCATTACGAGAATCTCATCGCCTGTGATGAACACCCGTTCTTCATCGATCTGGAAGCCCTGTTCCACCCGCGCGTAAGAACGACACTCGACGGCAGTGCGCGCAGTGCCGCCTTCCGGAGGCTCAATGATTCGGTGCTCGGCATAGGGCTATTGCCGCAGAAGATCGCAGGAAACGAGCGCAAGGAAGGCATCGACCTGAGCGGGATCGGCGCAAAGGCCGGCCAGTTGACGCCATTCGCGTTGCCGATCTGGGAATCATACCGGACCGACGAGATGCGCCTCACCCGCAAGCATGTGGTCGACGGAGGAGCGCAAAATCGCCCCTCATTGGGCGGTGCGGAGGTCGACGCCGACGGCCAAGCGGAAGCCATCGTGTCAGGATTTGAAGATACCTACCGGCTCCTCCTGGCGCACCGTTCGGAGCTCCTATCCGAATCCGGACCCGTGCGGGCCTTCGACGACGATGAGGTGCGCGTGATCTTCCGCCCCACTCGCGCCTACGCGATGCTGCTCTATGAGAGCTTCCATCCTGACGTGCTCCAGGACGGCGCTGATCGCGATTTCCTTCTCGATCGGTTATGGGAACGCTGCGCGAGCGAACCCTATCTGGCCGCAATCGTACCTTTCGAGCAGGGCGATCTTCGCAACGGCGACGTTCCGAAGTTCACCGCGTGCCCCTCGAGCCGCGATCTTTACAGTTCTTCGGGAGAGCGGCTCGTGGATTTTTTGGACGAGTCCACCATTGACCTCGTCCTCAAGCGGCTCAATGGAATGAGCGAGGAGGATCTTGCCTGGCAAAGCTGGACTATCCGAGGCTCTCTCGCGAGTGCTGGCAGCGGGAGAGGGAGGCGGTCTTACGATGCCCACAACTGCTCGGGTCAGGAGCATTCCCTGAAGCGCGACGATCTCCTGAGCGCTGCGCGCGCAATTGGTGACCGTCTCAAGGCACTTGCCATCTCGGGCGACGACGGTGTCTCCTGGGTCGGCCTGACGACGCTCGCGAATGACCGCACCTCGGTCTTGCCGCTCGATGTCGACCTTTATGACGGCCTCCCCGGGGTCATCCTGTTTCTCGCCCACCTTGGGGCGATCACGGCGGATCCGGAAGCCGCTCTGCTCGCGGAGCGGGCCCTGAGCGCTCTTAAGGGGACGATCATCCACCGGCGTGAGTTCGTGAATAGCATCGGAGCGTTCAGCGGCTGGGGCGGCATCATCTACGCGTTCACTGAGGTCGCGATGTTATGGAAGCGCGCAGCCTTGCTTGAGGACGCGCAGACGTTGGCAGCAAATGTGCTGCCGCTCATCGGCAAGGACAATCGTTTTGGCGTGCTGGACGGCGCCGCCGGTTGCATCTTGGCGCTGCTCAACCTCCATACGGCGAGCTCATCTGCGTCGGCACTACGGGCCGCGATCGAGTGCGGCGGCAGACTCCTCGAGTGTGCCGTCGCGCAGCCGCACGGTGTCGGTTGGATCTCGGAGGATTCACCGGCTCCGCTTACCGGTCTTTCGCATGGCAACGCAGGCATCGCGCTCGCGCTCATGCGTCTGAAGGCCGTCACGGGCGACGAGCGCTTCAGCCACTGCGCCGCGCGCGCGATGGAGTATGAACGAAGTCTCTTCTCGCCAGAATTCAACAACTGGCCAGACCTACGCGCCGCAGCGGAGACGGCAAGTGACGGAGCGCAGTACAGCGCCGTGTCCTGGTGTCACGGCGCCGCCGGGATTGGCCTTGCGCGCCTCGCGTGCCGTTCTTTGCTGCCGGACGACCCTCGTGTTATGGAGGAAATAACCGCTGCACTGGATAGCACGCTCAAGCGCGGGTTCGGCAGGAGTCATTGCCTGTGCCATGGGGACATGGGGAACCTCGATCTGATAATCGAGGCGACGCGTGGCCTCGGCGGAGCGCGATGGGCCGCACAGCTTAAACAAAAGGCGGGAGCGTGCCTCGACAGTATCGCGAAACACGGTTGGCGGTGTGGAGTGCCGCCGAATGTACAGACTCCCGGCTTGATGACCGGCCTCTCCGGCATCGGGTACGAGCTGCTGCGCTTGGCGGAGCCAGATAAGGTTCCCTCCGTACTCTTGCTCGAGTCGGTCAATCGTGGCGGGCGTGTGTGGGGCTCACCCGTGGCAAGTAGCCGTCGACAAACTGCTCTGCAAAGAGCTCAAAGCCGGGGTAACCGAGCGGCCTCCGCCGTCTAGCCTAGCTACGGCGGTCACTTGAGCTGACCTCGATCACGACACGGGGTCACTCAGCATCCTGGCGTGAGCAGCGCTATCAGGGACTCATACTTATGAATCGTCGGTGGTTGCGCTCTTTCGATCGCGTGGCCGCGAAACAGCCGTCACGATATCCACCGACTGCGTGTCCGGAGAGTAGACGATCACCGCCTCGCCGCGCTCGAGTTGGCGAAGGACATGCCAGACCTTCTGCTCGAGCGTGAACTCTCGCGCGCCGTAGTCGGTCCCCTCGCGAAGCACGAAGGCCTCGATGAGGCCCCGCAGGGTCTCGGGCGACAGGTCGGTGTGCGGGATGTCGATCGGCTCGGCGGGTTGGTCGGCCACAGTCGGCTCTCTGGCAGCTATATTTCCTATATCTCAATTCTGCACGCGCGCTACGAGCTGCGCTTCCCGATCTGGTAGCGCAGCGTCGCCGTCGAATTGGCCGGCACGTCGAGACGGAATATCGGACGGCCGTTCTTGGTTTCCATCGGGCGATCTGAGCGGACGACGCGCGCACCCTCCTCGAGCGAAAGGCGCAGCTCGAAACGGATCTGCCGGGCCCGCGCATTCGCGATCTCGATGCGCTCGGAATCCGTCCCCTCCTTCACCACCGTGACCTCCACATCGGGGCTCGTCCCCAGGCTGATCTCGAGCTCTTCGTCGACGGCGAGATCTCGAAGATCCGCCTCGTGCTCGAGCAAACCGCGGTGCTCGCCGAACGCATCGACGCGTCCGGAGGGCAGCGGCAGGCCCAAGTGGTTCGCGGTGCTGTTCACGCTGCGCAGGTACTTGATGGCCGGCACCGCGCCGGCGGTCACGCCGCTCGCGAGATCCGCGCCGTAGACCACCGTGACGGGGATGGCGGTCCGGTCCAGAAGACGCACTTGCTTCGACTGACGGCTGGCGACCGTGGTGGGCTGCGGAACCCGATAGAGCTTGAGATCGCCGAGCTGCTCCTCGGTTACCCGCTGCGCAGCCATCTGGGGCAGAGGCGCCGCCGCCAGAGCCCGGGTTGCGCCACCCTCCTTGGCGGCCTTGCGCGCGAGCGCTGCGGCGCTGTCGAATTGCAGCAGCTCGGGTATGTCGCTGGTCGAGCCTCGCGGCCAGCAACGCGCGAGGATCGGACCGCCGACATCGATCGGCTCGACCTCATCGTTCTCGCGATTCACCCGGCCCGCGACCACCTGAGTCTGCGCGGCGGGGAATCCGACGCCGTTGCCGTTGGCCAGGGTCACCCAGGCACCCAGGTCCATCCGCGTCTCATCCGCCGACAGCGTGGCCGTGTAGTTCGCGGCCCAGTCGAAGCCTCGCGCAAGGTAGGAGAGCGTCACCATTCCGCTCACCGGCTCGAGGCTTCGAGCCAGCACCGAGAGTGTCGGGTGGGACGAGAGCCCGGTCGATGGCTCGAAGCTGAACGTCTCGGGAAGCCCCGAGCAGCGCAGCGCCTCCACTCCTTCCGACGTCCTGAACACGACGCCCCCTTCGGCGTCCGACAGTATCGTGCCCGGCGTGCGCTCGACCACGCCCGTCCTGGAATTCGTGCGGATGAGCACCAGCGGCTTGCCCTGCGCCTGCGCCACCAATGCACTCGGGCTCAATAGCGCGCCCTCGCGGTTCTTCTCCAACACTTGGGCGGCGAGCCCGGTGACGATGGCGCTCGAGGGCTCGATTCCATCCGCCACGCCTTCGAAGCGCAGCCGGCTCTCGCCGGCCGGGAGGTGGACGGTGCGAGTCTCGCTCACCAGCGCGAAGCCCTCGAGCCGATCGAGATCGATCGAGCCCGCGCCGCGAAAGGGATCGCGATAGATAGTGACTTTGAGCTCCGAAGGGGCGTCGGCCGAAACCTCCGCGACGGTGCCGGAGGCGGCCGTATCGGCGGCGAGCGGCCCGGCGATGGGTACGAGCCCCGATGCGAGGAGCAGGCAAATCGCGGAGCGCATCGCGCGGCCTCGACTCTAAAAGCGCGTATCGAAGCTCGCCGTGAGCTCGGCCTTGCCGTTCGCGGGGACCGTCACCGCCCACGCGGCCGTCTCGGCGCTCGGGCGAGTGCTCTTCTGGCTCTCGGCAGTGATGCGCGAATCGCCCCACAGACCCTGCTGCAGCAATTTGACGGTAACGGACTGGGGCAGCGCATTGCTGAACTCGTAACGCATGTCGGTCTGCCACTCGGCCGCGCCCAACCGCGTGCGCTTATCGACGACGGGGCGCACCTTGACGTCGAACGCATCGCCCGTGGCGAGCGAGAGCGTCGAGCCCATCGGGGTATGCTCGATGCGGCTCTCGCCGATGAACTCGGGATCCCCGCGCCGGTCGCGCAGGTAGAAACGCAAGATGCCCGCCGGCAGCTGATCGCCGAGACCCGAGTGCGCGCTCGTCGAGAAGCTGTAGACGGTCTTCGCGCTTTGCGCGGTGTCGGAGGTTCCGAGCCATCGATTGCGAAACTCGTATCCGTGCTCGGCGGGCACGCCATGCACGTCGAGAAACCCGACCTGCTTGGTCTGCAGGTTCGCGATGGTGCTGCGCTCGGAGAGCGGATACAGATAGTAATCGCCCAAGCGCTCGCGGCTACCGCTCTCGGTGCCCGCCTGTTGCACCGTCGGGCGTGGTCGCGGCGACCGCCAGGTGTTTGCGGGGCCGGTGCCCTCGACCGCGGTCGGCGAGCCGGCGACGAGCAGGGTCTGTGCGTTCTCGTAGGTCGTGCCGCTCGAGTTGGTGAGCGTGATCCACCCCTGCACGTCGATCTTGCTGCCGGCCTCGTCATAGAGCGCGACGTAGTCCGCCTTCCAGCCGAGTCCCGGCGTGAGATAGCTCAATGTGGCCGGCCGCATTCCTGCATGTGCGCTCGTGATCGTGACCGAGAGGGTGGGGCGCGCCCGCAAGTTCTCCGGTACCTTGTCGAAGATCACGCGCACCGGCAGGCCGTCATCGCGCAAGACCTCGATGCGCTGCCCGATTTAGAGCACAACGCCGCCGTTCGTGGCGAGCACCTCGGCCTGCTCGCGGGTCTCGGCGCCCGTTGCGGGATTCACCCGCACGATCGTGACCTCGTGGCCGACGGCTTTCTCCATCAGCTTGGCCGGAGTCAGCAAGTCGAAATCGAAGTTTTGCTCGACGATGCCGATATCGCTCGCCGCGAGCGAGACGGTTTCCGGCCGGATCTGAGCGGACACGTCCTGGAACTCGATGCGCTGGCGGCCTCCCGTAACGTCGATTTCGCGCCGCTCCTGGATGAGCGCGAGATCGTCCGAATAGATCGTGACTGAAAGCGTCTTGTCCGCCGCCGTCGCGGCGGGAGCAGCGAGCCAGCAGAGAATCCGCCCAAAGACGAGGAGAGGGGTACGCATGGCCCGGGTGTCAGGCTCCTAGCGCATCGTCATGCGCACGCGCAGGGTGGCGTTTGCCTCCATCCAGCTCTTGACGCGTTTGGCGTCGGCGACTCGGGTGTACTTGCCGAGTGAATCGAGCAGCACGATCACGATATTGCGTCCTTCGATCACCGCTTCCATCACCAGACACTTGCCGGCCTCTGCGATGTATCCCGTCTTCTGGACGATGATGTTCCAGGCGGGGTTGCGGACCAGATTGTCGGTATTACGGTACTCCACCAGCCGCCGGTGGATACGGACCATATAGCTCCTGTCCGTGGAGTACTCGCGGATCGTGGCATTCTGAGAAGCCGCCAGCACGAGCTTGGAAAGATCCTCGGGGCTCGCGACATTATCGCTTGAGAGGCCCGTCGGATCGGCAAAGTGCGCGCTCAGCATCCCGAGAGCTGCCGCCTTGGCATTCATGGCATCAATCAATGCCGGGATGCCGCCGGGATAATAGGTACCGAGCGCATGAGCCGCACGGTTCTCGGAGGACATCAGCGCGAGGTGCAGCAGATCCGCGCGGGTCAACACCGTGCCGACCTCGAGACGCGAGTAATTGAGCTTGGGCAGATCGAGCTCGGACGGCGTAATCTCGAGCGGCTCATCGAGCGGCTGCCTGGCCTCGAGCACGACCAGAGCGGTCATCAGCTTGGTGATCGAGGCGATGGGCGCTGCCACGTCCGAGTTGCGTGAGTACAGGACGGATGAATCGCTTTCGTCCATGATCAGCACGGATCCCGACTTGAGTTTCGGCACGGGCGAAGGCTTCGCCGCGGCAGTCGTTCCCCACAGGGCCAATAGGGACGCGGCCAATACCAGGCGCCGCTTCGGTTTGTCGAGCTCCATGTCAATCCTAGGCGTGGTTCTAGGTTAGCGAGATAACCATATGTTAATCACGCTCGGGCGTGATCGGCTACTAACTTTGCCATTAATCAGACCAAAGTCCAAGATTTCGTGAGGGTCTAGGCGGGATTTTCGCTCTCGCGCGCGGGCGCGCGCTTCGTCCTGGTTTGAGCGCCCCGTTCTAGACACTGCTCTGGGCCCCGGGGGCTCGACGAAGCTCTTTGTCGCGATACATGCGGCTCTCGACCATGCTCATGAGCTCGCGCAAGTCGCGGCCGTCCTTGGGGTAGTTCACCACACCGATGCTGACGCTGCAGCGGATCATTCGCGACCGTAGGTCGAGGGTCGTTTTATAGACGTTGTGTCGGACGCGCTTGATCACCGATTCTGCGATCTCCGGGGAGGCACCCGGCAACAGGACGGCAAACTCGTCGCCGCCGAATCGAGCGGCCGCGTCGGTGCCCCGAATGCTCCGCTGCAGGCACTGCGCGACCAGCGTGAGGGCACTATTTCCCGCCTCGTGGCCGAACGCATCGTTGATGTCCTTGAGCTTGTCGAGATCGATCATGAGCAACGCGTAGGTGCCCCGATCGCGCTCGCAGCGCGTATGCTCGCGCTGCCAGACCTCGTTGAAGGTGCGCACGTTGTAGAGCCCGGTGAGGGAGTCGGTTTGCGCGAGATTCTCGATCCGCTCGCGCGCTTCGGTGATGTCGGCGGACAGCGTGGTCGTGAGATAGGCGACCAGCAGAAACGGCGCGAGTTGTCCGACGGCGCGACTCGCGTAGGCGAGCGAGATCACGTCAAACCCCGGCGTCGCGGTCGCCAGGACGAAGTGGCAGAGGGCGATCGCGCCGACTTGCAGGAGGGTCACCCTGCGGCCCAAGGTGAATGCGCTCAAGATGATCGGCAGCAGATACAGATTGAGCAATGGGCTCGCGCCCTTCCCGGTGAACCACAGCACGGCGCTGATGAAGATCACCATCGACCAGGATTCGATCATCAGCCGGGTGCGCGTTCGACCGGGAAAGAAACGGCGCGCCCGAAACGTAACGATCGCCGTGGTGAAGGCTGCGAGCGAGGCAAGCGCCGGCCATGTCTGCGTGACGAGCGCGCCCGACCACACGAGTACGAGGGCAGCGAGCGCCAGGCAGAGGATTTCTATGGACTGCGTGCTGCGCACGACGGCGTTCAGTTCCGTACGGCGGCGGACACCGCGCCGTGGCCACTCACCTTGAGCTCCTGAATTGCACGCTTCACCTCGGGATCTCGCTCGATCAGCGGCGCGCCGGCGGGCGGTGCGGGCGAGGGCGGCGAGTCTTGATCGAACTCAATGTCGGGGGTGATCCCGCGGTGATTGATCGACACCCCGGACGGCGTGTAATAGAGCGAGGTGGTGAGCTTGATGGCACGGTCCTTCCCGAGCGGCATGACCGTCTGAACCGATCCCTTGCCGAAGGTCGTGCGGCCGATGAGCGTCGCCCGATGATGGTCCTTGAGGGCACCTGCGACGATCTCGGCCGCCGACGCGGAGCCGCCGTTCACCAGCACCACGATCGGCGCGCCATTGAGCTCATCGCCCGGGGTTGCGCTCATTTCGAATTTCGATTCTTGAGTGCGACCTTTCGCGCTCACGATGACGCCCGAGTCGAGGAAGGCATCGGCCACGGCCACGGCCGCCTCGAGCACCCCGCCCGGGTTGTTGCGCAAATCGAGCACCAGGCCCTTGAGCGGCGCGCCGTTGTCCTTGCGCAGCTCCTTGAGCGCGCGCGTCAATTCCTCGCCCGTCGTTTCGCTGAATTGAGCGATGCGCACGTAACCGAAGCCGGCCTCCGGCAACTCCGCCTTGACGCTGTGCAATTGGACACGGGAGCGCTTGAGCGTGAAAGTGAGCGGCTCGGTGCTGCCTTCACGCAAGATTCCGATCTTGACCGACGTGCCCTCCTTGCCGCGCATTCGGCCGATGGTATCGGCGAGCGTCGTCGTGTTGACCGCGACCCCGTCGATCGTCGAGATGACGTCGCCGGGACGGATCCCGGCCTCCGCCGCCGGCGACCCGTCGAGCGGGGCGACGACCACCACCTGACCGTCCTCCATGGACACTTCGATACCGACACCGGAGTACTGGCCCGAGCTCGAGATCTTGATCTCGTCGTACTCGTCGCTGTCGAGGTAGGCGGAATACGGATCGAGGGAGGAGACCATGCCTCGGATGGCTGCTTGCAGCAGCTGGTGGTCGTCGACCGGCTCGACGTATTCGCGCTCGACGTGCTCGAGCACCTCCGCCAGGAGGCGCGCGTCCTGCCAGGGAAGGTCTTGCCCCGGCGGGGCGGGGGGCGCGTCGGCCGAGACGACGAAGCACCCCAAGCCGAGCGACAGACCGATCAATAGCCGCATCAGCGGCCGCGCACCAGGGGGCATTTTCGCGCTCATCTTAGGCTCGCAGCATACGTGCGGCCGCGCTTCGCCGCCAGATGGCGCCGGATCGGTCACTCGATGGTCTTGAGCCACGCCTTCGCATCGAGGGGCTTGCGGCCGTCGCGGATCTCGAAGTACAGCTGCGGCGCCTGTCCCGAGGCGTCGGTGACGGCTGCGATCACGTCGCCGGGCGCCACCCAATCGCCGACCGACTTGTACAGCACCTCGGTGTGGCCATAGAGGGTCATGTAGTTTCCGCTGTGCGCGATGATGAGCAAAAGTCCCATGCCCTGAAGCCAATCGGCGTAGACCACGCGGCCGAAGTAGGGCGCGCGCACCTTGGCGCCGCGAGTGGTCTCGATCGTGACGCCGTTCATGCGCACGCTGGACGGCGCTCCCGTAGTGCGCGTCTCCTGATAACGGGCGCTCATCCTGCCCGCGACCGGCCAGGGGAGCTTCCCGCGCAGCTGATCGAAGCTTTGCTGCGAATCGAGCGGAAAATCCTCGAGCACCCGCGCGAGGTCGGCGACCAAGGACTCGACCGCCTGCTCCTCACGCTTGAGGCGGATGAGCTCCTCATTGCCGCTCTCGACCCGCGCGCTCAACGCGGTCACCGCAAAGGCCCGCTCGCGCCGGGCACGCTCGAGATCGAGGACCTCGCGGCCGGCCTCCTCCTTCAGGGACTTGAGCCTCGCAGCGGTTTCGCCGATCTGCGCGACCAGGTCTTGCAGGCGTGCCTCGTAACCATCGATCTGCGCGATTTTGGCGCTGCGCGCGCGCGCGAAGTAGCCGTAGTAGGCGAGCATCCGCCCGACGTCGGCCGGGTTCGTCTGATTGAGGAGGAGCTTGAGCTCGTCTGCCTGTCCGATGAGGAAGGCCGCGCGCACCTGGGCAGCGAGGGCGGCGCGCTGCGAATCGAGCGCCATCTGATTACGCGCCTCCTCGGCGCGCAGCTCGTTGCGCTGCCGCTCCGCGGCGAGCTCCTGGGCACCGAGGCTCTCGAGGCGCCGGCGCTTCGCGGTGATGCTGAGATCCGCCTCGCGCAGGCGCGCATTCAACGCGTCGCGTTGCTCGAGCTCCGATTTGACGCGGCGGGTGAGCTCGCCGATGCGCGCGCGCACGGCGGCCAGCTTCGCCTTGGCCTCGATGGAGTCCGGTGACTCGACCGCGCCTCCCGCCGCGCAGGTGCACAGCCAGAGCACCGAGACGATGAGAATTTGCAACTGTTTGATGGCAGTCCCGATGACGATGCGGCCCTGGGCCATAAGGATACAAGCCTTGCGGCCGCTGCTATACTTGCCCGCCCGAAAAAGTTGAAGCCCTCGCATGCAACGCCTGCTCGAATACATCGGCCACCATCCCTATCTTGCGGGAGCAGCCGTATTGGCCTCCATCGCGGTGACATTCAACGAGCTCAAGGAGCGCATACAAAGCACCGCCGCGCTGACCGCGACGCAAGCCGTCCGGCTGATGAATCAGGGCGCACTGGTCATCGACTTGCGCGCGAAGGATTCCTATGAGGCCGGGCATATCGGCGAGGCGCGCAACGTTCCTGCCGCGGAGCTCGAATCTCAGGCTGAGACGCTGAAGAAGTGGCGCGATCGGGCCGTGATTACCTATTGCGACAGCGGCATGACGAGCGCCGGAGCGGTACGCACCTTGACGAGACTCGGCTTCACGAAGGTATTCACTCTCGCCGGAGGCTTGAATGCCTGGGTCAAGGACAATCTGCCCCTGACCAAGAGCGCTTCCGGAAGCGGGAAGGCGACGAAGTGAGCCGTGTCACCGTGTATACGACCGGCTGGTGTCCTTACTGTGAGCGTGCACTCGGCCTGCTCGCCCGCAAGGGTGTCCAATTCGACGAGATCAAGGTCGATGAGGATATGAAATTGCGCGAGGAAATGCACACGCGCAGCGGGCGGCGGACGGTTCCGCAGATTTTCATCGACGATCGGCACATCGGCGGCTGCGAGGATCTGTTCGCACTCGAAGGAAGCGGTGAGCTCGATCGCCTACTTCAGGGGGTGCGATGAGCGAGATCAAAACCGAGCGAATTCCGGCCGCGGCGGGCGTTCAAGTGAGCCTTCAGAGCGTGTACTTGAAGGACTGCTCGTATGAGTCGCCGAACGGCCCGCGGCTGCCGAGCAATCAGTCCTGGGAGCCCAAGTTTCAACTCAACATGAATACCACGGCCGAGGAGATCGCCACCGACGTGCGCGAGGTGCTGCTCACGATCACGCTCGAGGCGAAACAGGGCGATGCCACGCTCTACCTCGTCGAGGTCAAACAAGCGGGCGTATTCGCGATCGCCGGCGCCTCGACCGAAGACTTGAAGCGCTTGATCGGCAGCTTCTGTCCGAGCGTGCTGTTTCCTTACGCGCGCGAAGTCATTTCCGATTTGATCGTCAAGGGCGGCTTTCCGAACTTTCTGCTCCCGCTGGTCAATTTCGACGCTTTGTTTGCGCAGGCCGCCGAGTCGCAGCCCGGAACGGTCAACTAGGAGTCGGAGTCGACTCCGGCAAGGCGACACCGATGCGACCGCACCGGACACCGATGGCGGTCATAGGCGCCGGCTCCTGGGGCACCGCTCTCGCGATCCAATGCGCACGCGCCGGCCATCCGACACGCCTCTGGGGCCGTGACCGCGCGGCGCAGCGCGCCATGCAGCAGGCACGGCGCAATGCGCGATATCTGCCCGAGGCCGAATTTCCGGCGAATCTCGCCGCCGTCGAGGATCTCGAGGAAGCGCTCGAGGGGGCCCAAGAGGCGCTCGTTGCGGTACCCTCGAGCGCTTTTCGCGCAACGCTCGTCGAGCTCGAGAAGCGCCTGAGCGCCGATGCCCGCATCGCATGGGCGAGCAAGGGATTCGAGATGGCGACCGGGCTGCTGCCCCATCAGGTCGCCCGTGAGGTCTGCGGCTCCCGTCCCGCCGCCGTGTTGTCGGGACCGACGTTTGCACGGGAGGTCGGCGCCGGATTGCCGACCGCCCTCACGGTGGCCTCACTCGATGCTCACTTCGCGAAGGAATTGGCCTCACGGCTATCGGGTCCGCGCTTTCGCGTCTACACCCAATCGGACATCGTGGGCGTCGAAGTCGGCGGCGCGGTGAAGAACGTCATCGCGATCGGTTCGGGCATTGCCGACGGCATGGGGTTCGGAGCCAACACCCGCGTGGCGCTCATCACCCGCGGGCTCGCGGAGATGATGCGCTTGGGACTCAAGCTCGGTGCCGAGCGGCACACGTTCATGGGTCTCGCGACCTTGGGCGATCTGGTCCTGAGTTGTACCGACGACCAGTCCCGCAATCGCCGCCTGGGGCTCGCGCTCGGTCGCGGCAGCCCGCTCGCCGATGCGCAGCGCAGCATCGGTCAGGTCGTCGAGGGCGTCGCTGCGGCGCGAGCGGTGCTCGCCGTGGCGGAGCGGTTGGGCGTGGAGATGCCGATCTGCCGCGAGGTGTATCGCATCATGTACGAGGCGAGACCGGTCCGCGCCGCGCTCCAAGAGCTCATGGGACGCGAGCTGCGCCCGGAGACCGAATGAGCGGGCCGGATCGAGCGACGGCTCGGCTCATCCCCGCGACGCGGTCGCGAACCCGAGCTGGCGCCAGGCCTCGTAGGTGACGAGCGCGACGGCGTTCGATAGATTGAGGCTGCGGGCGCCGCTCTGCATCGGGATGTAGAGTGAGCTTTCGCGCCCGAGCCGATCGCGCACGCTCGCGGGGAGCCCTCGGGTCTCGGGCCCGAACAGGAGCGCATCGCCCGCGCGATAGCGAAAGTGCGCGTAGCACATCCCGCCTCCCGTCTCCACCGCCATGAGCCGCGCGCCCGCGAGCGCCGCGATGCAGGCGTCGAGATTGTCGTGGACCTTCACGCGGGCGAGGTCGTGATAGTCGAGACCGGAGCGCTTCAAGCTCCGGTCGTCCAACCTGAAGCCCAAGGGCTTGACTAGGTGCAAGCTCGCGCCGGTGTTGGCGCATAACCGGATCACGTTGCCGGTATTGGGCGGAATCTCCGGCTCGAACAGAACGATGTGAAACAAGCTTACGCGCGTGCTTGCGTAGGGCGCGCGGCACCATCCTCGGCGCTCTGCGCGGGGAAGCTTGCATCGTCGATCGTCACGCGCTGCGTGGGGATCGCGAACCTGACTCCGATTCGGCGCAACTCGTCGATGATGCGAAAATTCACCGACTGCTGCAGATCGAGCAGTGGATGCGATTGCGGCTGTTGCACGAAGTAGGACAGCTCGTAGAGCACGCAGCAGTCACCGAGAGTCTTCAAGTGGCAGCGCTCGAATCGAGCATGCGGCTCAGCGCGCACGATGCTCTCGAGGAGCTTCGGTATCTCGCGCAGCTTATCGATGGGGGTCTCGTAGCCCACACGAATCGTCGCGAGCGATCGCTGTTCGGGCGCGCGCCCGAAGTTGCGCACTCGACTCTTCAGGATATCCGCGTTCGACAGGATGATCTGCTCGCCGGTCTCGCTGCGCACCCTCGTCGTCTTGATGCCGATGCGCTCGACCGTGCCGTTGAAGGAGTCGATGGTCAGGAAGTCACCGACGCTGAAGGGCTTATCGAGCGCGATCGCGAGCGAGGCGAAGAAATCGACGAGCACGTTCTGTAACGCGAGAGCCACGGCTACGCCGCCGACGCCGAGTCCCGCGAGCAGCGCCGTGATGTTGACGCCCAGATTCTCGAGGGCGACCAAGGAGAGTAGCGACCAAATCAGCAGCTGCGCCACGAAGGTGATGATGTCGAGAGAGCCGGCGAACGCCCGGTCGGGGCCGCGCTCCGCTTCCTTGGCCTCGAGATAGAACTTGAGCGCGCGAGCGGCCCAAAGCCCCACCTGCAACAGCACGAGCATGAGCACGGCACGGTCGATGGCGTGCTCGAGCTTTGCCGGGAAGGTGAGGCTCGCGCTCCCCGCATAGAGCGCGAGCGCCAGCACGAAGAACGGGCGCGTCGAGGCGAGCAGATAGAACGTGAGGCGAATCGCCGTCGGGTGCGAAGCCGTCGATTCGTGCTGGTAGCGCGCAGCGATGAGGCGCCGCAGGAGCGACAGTCCCGCCCACACGGCGACGGTGAGCAAGCCGGCGACGGCCCAGTCTGCGATCGAGTTGCCGTAAAGGAGGCGCTCGGAAGGGCCGTGCTCGGAGAGCCCCAACGTGCTTTTGAGAAAATCCGCCATGGTCGCCGCCATTATAGGTCGGCAAACGGGGGGTTTAGCGGACCTCCTCCATCCCCAATTCCTTCATCTTGCGCGACAGCGTGTTGCGGCCCCAGCCGAGGAGCTTCGCGGCATCCTGCTTGAGGCCGTCGGCCTTGCGCATCGCCACGCGAATCAGAATTCGCTCGACCTCGGGCACCGCTTGATCGAGCAGGCGGCGCGCGCCGGCGTCGAGCTCCCGCTCGGCCCAATGCGAGAGCTTGGCCATCCAGTCGTGGTTGGCGCTGCGACCGACGCTGGCGCCGCCGAGATCGGAGGGGATGTCCTCCGTTCGAATCTCGCGTCCCGGCGCCGTCACCGTGAGTCGCCGGCAGGCATTGACGAGCTGGCGCACATTGCCAGGCCAGTCGAACGCGACGAGCGCTGTTTCCGCCGCCGGGGTGAGCAGCTTCGGCTCGACGCCGAGCTCCTGGCCGGCCACGTTCAAGTAGTGGGACAGGAGCTCGGGGATATCCTCGCGCCGCTCGCGCAGCGGCGGGATCTCGATGCGGATCACATTCAGTCGATGCAGGAGATCCTCGCGAAAATGTCCGGACTTCACCCGCTGCTCGAGATCCTGATGGGTCGCCGCAATCACACGCACATCGACCTTGACGGGAGTCTGTCCGCCGACTCGATAGAATTCCCCCTCGGCGAGCACCCGCAGGAGCCGCGTCTGCAGCGCGGGCGACATGTCCCCGATCTCATCGAGAAACAGCGTCCCACCGTCCGCCTGCTCGAACCGGCCCCGCCGCAGCGCGTCCGCACCGGTGAACGCGCCCTTCTCGTGCCCGAACAATTCCGACTCGAGCAGGTCGGGCGTGAAGGCAGCCGTGTTCAAGGCCACGAAGGACTTGGCGCAGCGCGGGCTGTGCCGGTGCAGCGCGCGTGCCACGAGCTCCTTGCCGGTGCCGGATTCGCCCGTGATGAGCACGGTCATGCTGGAGCGCGAGAGCCTCCCGACCGCACGAAATACCTGCTGCATCGAGGCGGCCTGACCCAAGAGCTCGGGGATGCTCGAGCGCGCCGTTTCGGCATCGATCGGCGCCGCCGCCTGTTGCGCCGCCCGTCGCACCAGGTCCACCGCCTTATCGATGTCGAAAGGCTTCGGTAAGTACTCGAAGGCACCGCCCTGATACGCAGCCACGGCCGCATCGAGATCCGAGTGCGCGGTCATGACGATCACCGGGAGCCCGGGCCGCGATCCCTGGATGTCCTTGAGCAAGTCGAGGCCGCTCTTTCCCGGCATGCGAATATCGGTCATGAGCACATCGGGCGAGTCGGCGCGCAGCGCCGCGAGCACGTTGTCGGCCTGATCGAAGGAGCGCGCGGCCATGCCGCTGCCCTTCAGCGCCTTCTCGAGCACCCAGCGAATGGAGGCATCGTCGTCGACCAGCCAAACTTGCAGGGGCTTCGCATTCATGTGGTATCCATCGGCAGATAAATGACGAATATGGTTCTCCCCGGAGCACTGTCGAATTCGATGAGACCGCCGTGGCGGCTCACCAGATCCTGGGCGATGCCCAGACCCAGTCCCGTGCCGTCCGTGCGGCCGGAGACCAGGGGGTAAAAGATCGTGTCGCGGATCTCCGCGGGAACACCCGGGCCGTTGTCCTCGAATTGCACCGAGGCGACCAATCGGTGTCCGCGCGAGCCGATGCTGATGTTGCTCGCGGCGCGCGTGCGCAGGACCAATCGCGGCTCGCGCACGGGACTGCCCGCGAGCGCCTGCAAGGCATTGCGCCCCAAATTGAGCATGGCTTGAATGATTTGATTGGGATCGACCGTGAGCGCGGGGAGGCTCGGGTCGTAATCTCGATCGACGGCCACTCCGTCGGAGGCCTCGCTGCGCAACAGGTGGTACACGCGCTCCAAGAGCTCGTGCAGGTTGACGAGCTGCTTGGCCGGCGGGCGACCGGGACCGAGCATGGAATCGAGCACATGAGTGAGGCGATCGGCTTCGCTGATGATGATGCGCGTGTACTCCTTCAGGGCGGGGTCGAGCAATTCGCGCTGCAGGAGCTGCGCGGCGCCTCGCAAACCGCCGAGCGGGTTCTTGATCTCGTGCGCCAGCTGGCGAACCATGAGGCGGCTCCCGCCGAGCTGTGCGAGCAAGGCGTTTTCGCGAGTGAGTCGCCGATGCTGGGTGATGTCCTCGATCTCGAGCAGCAGTCGGGTCGTCGCCTCGCCGCCGAGCGTGATCTCCGAGACGGCGCAATCGAGAATCCGATCGACGCCGCCCGTCGCGGGCCATGCGAGCTCGCGCTGCACGCACCCGCCGCCCCGCCGCGACCGCTCGAACAGGGCAAGCAAGGTCTCTGCGCCGCGGGCGAGCTCGGTGATGCGCCGGCCGAGCGCCTGGTTGGGCGAGAGCCCGAGCAAGGTCTGGCCGGCTGCATTCAAGTAGACTATGGTCAAGTCGGGGTCGAGCAGGAAGACGCTCGTGATCAGTGAGTCGAGGAGCTCCGTGCCCTCGATGTGAACGGGCCGCATTTGGAGCTCAGCGGACACGCGGGCCGCCTGGCGGTTCGCGTGCGAGTCCGAGGGGTTCGCGCCGCGCTCGGCGCTCGAGCGCTACTTGTGGAGCGGCGACAACAGGCTCGGCCGGATCACGTTGAAGGTGACGGACTCGGCGCTCTTCGTTTCGCCCGTGGTTGGATCCGTCACGGTCGCATCCAGCGTGTAGGTGCCGCGCGCCAAGTCCGTGAGCGTGAAATTGGTCGCGTCGGGCGCTTGATTGACGGGCGTGCCATTCAAGATCCAGCTCACCGTCTGGCCCGGTTTGAGCTCGGGCTCGATCGAGAGGCGCACACCGACCGGCTGATCGCCCGTGAAGGTCTGATCGTGCGTGGGCGAGGTGATGGCCACCTGAGTCTGCGCGAGGGCTGAGGGTGGCTTCGACTTCTCCGGGGACCCGGCCCGCGGAGCCGGTTGGCTCAGAATGCCGCGCGAAGTGCCCGCAGCGGTGGTGACCTTCTCCGCACCGGGTACCGGCTGATCGGAGAAATGCACCACCCCATCCGCATCGGTCCACTTGTAAACGACCGCTCCGTGGCCGGTCATGGGGAGTGCGGCCACGGCGAGCAGGGCAAGCAGCGTCCTTGACCGGTGGGGAAGCATGATCGCAGAGCATAGTCCTATCGCCTCGCGGCCTCAAAACAGCGTGGCGGCGGCGTGACCCCCGTCACTGTCTCACCGCCGCGTCGTCTGGTCCGCCTCACAAGCTGTAGTACATCTCCACTTCGATAGGATGCGTGGTCATGCGTACCCGGGTGACCTCCTTCATCTTGAGCTCGATGTAGGCGTCGATCAGATCGTCGGTGAACACGCCGCCCGCCTTCAAGAACCCCCGGTCCCGGTCCAGATAGTCGAGGGCCATGTCGAGCGAGTGGCACACCGTGGGGATCTTCTTGTCCTCCTCGGGCTCCAGGTCATAGAGGTCCTTGTCGGCGGGATCGCCCGGGTGGATCTTGTTCTGAATGCCATCGAGCCCTGCGAGCATCATGGCGGAGAATGCGAAGTACGGGTTCGCGGTGGCGTCCGGGAAGCGCACCTCGATACGCCGTGCCTTGGGATTCGGGACCCACGGAATGCGAATCGAAGCCGAGCGGTTGCGCGCCGAGTAAGCGAGCTTCACCGGCGCTTCGAAGCCCGGGACGAGGCGCTTGTAGCTGTTCGTGCTCGCGTTGGTGAAGGCATTGAGGGCGCGGGCATGCTTGATGATACCGCCAATATAATAGAGAGCGAGCTCTGAGAGGCCGCCGTACTTATCGCCGGCGAACAACGCCTTGCCCTCCTTTTGCAGCGACTGGTGCACGTGCATGCCATTGCCGTTGTCGCCGACCAGCGGTTTCGGCATGAACGTGAGGGTTTTGCCGTATCCCTGCGCGACATTCTGCAACGCATATTTCAGGATCTGAACCTCGTCGGCCTTTCTCACCAGCGTGTTGGCGGCGACGTTGATCTCGCCCTGCCCCGCGGTCGCGACCTCATGGTGGTGCACCTCGAATTTCAGCCCCATCTCCTCGCAGGCGAGCGACATGGCGGTGCGGATGTCCTGGAGCGAATCGACGGGCGGAACAGGGAAATAGCCTCCTTTGATGCCCGGTCGATGACCCTTGTTGGCATCCTCATAGGTTTTGCCCGAGTTCCAGGCGCCCTCGTACGAGTCAACCTGATAGGCGCAGCCGTTCATGCTCGAGCTGACGGTCACACTGTCGAAGATGAAGAACTCGTTCTCGGGCCCGAAGAGCGCCGAGTCGGCGACGCCCGTCGATTTCAGATAGGCCTCCGCACGCTTCGCGAGCGAGCGCGGATCACGGCCATAACCCTGCATGGTCATGGGCTCGATCACGTCGCAACGCAGATTGACGGTAGTCTCTTCGAAAAACGGGTCGATGACCGCACTCGATGGATCAGGCATCAAGATCATGTCCGACTCGTTGATCCCCTTCCAGCCCGCGATCGAGGAGCCGTCGAACATCTTGCCGTCGGTGAAAAACCCGGCGTCGACGAGACGGGTCGGGACAGTGACATGCTGCTCCTTGCCCAAAGTATCCGTAAAGCGAAGATCGGCGAATTTGGCCGCTTTTTCGGTGATTAATTTGAGAACATCGGCGGGAGTCATGTGTATCCTCGGAAAGTGAATGGCCTCTATCCGGCGCGTCGCCGGGTCCCCGTGCATTGCAGTAACCATGCCAGTTCTCGCCCCATCGGCAGATCAAGAACTTGCATCTTGAGCGACATGCGTCGCGCACCATCATAAGGCATAGCACTCGGATCTGCGTCTCAGAATGGTGCGACGAGGGGTCTATGCTGGGTCATTTCTCGATGTGGTGGGGTTCGACTGATCGAAATCGGTGCAGTGCCATCAGGCGCGGCACCGCTGCCCCGACGCGAAAGGCTAGGGAGGTATCCGTGGCGTCGCTATACTCGCGCCTCTTTACCCCTCGAGCACCCGATGGCCAGATCCCGCGCCTCTCCGCCCCGCACATTTCAGGACCTGATTTTTGCGCTGCAAACCTACTGGGCCTCCTTGGGCTGCCTCATCCTGCAGCCCTATGACATGGAGATGGGCGCGGGCACGTTTCACACCGCGACCTTTCTTCGGGCGGTGGGCCCGGAGCCCTGGAGCGCCGCCTATGTGCAACCCTCGCGCCGACCGACCGATGGCCGCTACGGCAACAATCCGTTTCGCCTGCAGCACTATTATCAATTTCAAGTGAGCATCAAGCCCTCGCCCGAGGACTTTCAGGAGATGTACCTCGGGTCGTTGCGCGCGCTCGGCTTTGATCCCTTGACTCACGACATCCGGTTCGTCGAGGACAACTGGGAATCCCCCACATTGGGTGCCTGGGGCTTGGGATGGGAGGTATGGCTCAACGGAATGGAGGTATCGCAGTTCACCTACTTTCAACAAGTGGGCGGACTCGATTGCCATCCGGTCATGGGCGAGATCACCTACGGTCTCGAGCGCCTCGGCATGTACATCCAGGGCAAGGAGAGCATCTTCGACATCGTCTGGACTGCGGGTCCCTCCGGCACCGTCACTTACGGAGACGTCTTCCGACAAAACGAGGTGGAGCAATCGATCTACAATTTCGAGAAGGCCGACACCCACGCGCTGCTGAGGCAGTTCGAAACCTGCGAAATCGCCTGCCGGAGCCTTCTCGCCGACCAATTGGTGCTGCCTGCTTACGAGCAGATGGTTCGCGCATCGCATTCCTTCAATCTCCTGGACGCGCGCCGCGCCATCTCGGTCACGGAGCGACAGCGCTTCATCCTGAGAGTGCGCACGCTCGCCCGGGGCGTCGCCGAGGCGTACCTGGCGAGCCGCGAGGCACTGGGCTTTCCGCTGCTCAAAGCCCCGCGAGTCGCCTGATGAGCACGCGCCACTTGCTGGTCGAGCTGGGCACCGAGGAGCTGCCCCCGCGCACGCTCCAGGAGCTCTCGAATGCGCTCACCGAGGGCATCGTCAAGGGCTTGGATGCCGCTGGCATTGCTCACCGCGCGGCGCGTGGCTACGCCACACCGCGCCGCCTGGCGGTGCTCGTCTCCTCGTGCGCGGAATTTGCGGCGGATCGTCGCGTCGAGCGGCGTGGGCCACCGGTGGCGAGCGCCTTCGATGCCGCGGGTGCGCCCACTCAGGCGGCCTTCGCCTTCGCGCGCAACTGCGGCGTTCTCGTGGACGATCTCGAGCGGCTGACCAACGAGAAGGGCGCTTGGCTTCTCTATCGGGGCGTCGAGCGCGGAGCGGCGACCACGGTCCTGCTGGGCGAAGTGGTGAATGAGGCAATCGGCGCACTGCCGATCGCGCGACGCATGCGATGGGGCTCGCGCACGGCCGAATTCGTGAGGCCCGTTCATAGCCTCGTGCTCATGCTGGGGGAGGAGGTGGTGCCGGCGGAGGTCTTGGGCCTTGCGGCGGGCCGTACCACGCGAGGTCACCGCTTTCACGCACCGCGTCCGATCAGGCTGAAATCGGCGAAGTCCTATGCGCGGCGGCTCCTCGGCGCCAAGGTGATGGCCGATTTCGAGGCCCGGCGCGAGCGGATCCGCTCGGGCGTCATCGCTGCGGCGCAAGAGGCCGGCGGCAAAGCGCTGATCGAGCCCGAGCTCCTCGATGAGGTGACCGCCCTGGTCGAGTGGCCCGTGCCCCTCGTGGGTCGCTTCGACCCGCGCTTCCTCGAGCTCCCTCGCGAGGTGGTGATCGCCACCATTTCCGATCATCAACGCTACTTCGCGATCGAGGGCGCGGATGGGCGACTGACCGGCGGCTTCATCGCGGTGAGCAACATCGAGAGCCGCGATCCCGCCAAAGTGCGGGAAGGCAACGAGCGGGTGGTGCGGCCACGGCTCGGCGATGCGGCGTTCTTCTGGGAGCAGGATCGCAAAGTGCCGCTCGCAGAGCGCGCTCGGGAGCTCTCCGGAGTCACGTTTCAGGCCAAGCTCGGGAGCTACGCGGAGAAGACCGCGCGGCTCAAATCCTTGGCCGTCGCCATCGGTGAGAAGATGGCCGCTGGAGCTCACGTTGCGCGCGCCGCCGAGCTCGCCAAGGCAGACCTCATGACGGCGATGGTAGGGGAGTTTCCGGAGCTCGAGGGCATCATGGGTCGCTACTACGCCCAAGCCGAGGGTTACCCCGAGGAGCTCGCGCGCGCGATCGAGGAGCACTATCGGCCACGATTTGCGGGCGATGAGCTGCCCGCCACGAAGACCGGCCAAGCCTTGGCGCTCGCCGATAAGCTCGACACATTGAGCGGCATCTTCGCCATCGGAGAACGGCCGACGGGAACCAAGGATCCCTTTGGGCTGCGCCGCGCCGCGCTCGGCGTGTTGCGCATCCTGCTCGAGTGTCGCCTGGACCTCGACCTCACCGCGCTCCTCGGCGCATCCGCCGCCGCGCAGCCGGTGCAACGCGCGGGCGTCGCGACCGAGGTTTATGATTTCATCGCCGAGCGGCTGCGCGGCTTGCTACTCGAGCGCGCGGACGGAACGACGCCGGAGATGATCGACGCCATTCTCGCCAACCGACCGCCCTCGCCGCTCGATGCGGATGCACGCTTGCAAGCCCTCAAGGAATTTCTGACATTACCCGACTCGAGCGTGCTCACGGCCATCAACAAGCGCATCGGCAACATCCTGCGCAAGGCGGGGCCTGAGGGTGAACTCGGCGTTCGGCCGGCTGCGTTCACCGAAGCAGCCGAGCGCGAGCTTCATCGCTCCGTCGAGGAGCTCGCCGGCGAGGTGGGCCGCGCGACTGTGCAGCGCCGTTACGTCGACAGCCTGCGGCTCCTCCCGCGGCTGCGAGGTCCGGTCGATGTCTTCTTTGAGCGGGTCATGGTGATGGACGATGATCGCGATCGGCGCAGCAACCGACTCGCGTTGTTACGTGAGGTTCAGCGCTTGCTCGGAAGCGTGGCCGACTTGTCGCGCTTGCCGGGATAGCCATGCAGCTCGCGCGCTCCTTGGTGTTCACCACCTACATGATGCTCTCGGCCTGCCTGTGGGGCACGCTCATGGGCCTTTGCTTCTTTCTGCCGTATCGAGTGCAGTTCGGCCTCGCGCGGGCGTGGGCGCGCTCGGTGCTCTGGTCGCTTGAGCGCTTGTGCGGCCTCACGTACACCGTGGTAGGGCGCGAGCACATCCCTGCCGGCAATCACATCGTCATGAGCAAGCACACATCCGCGTGGGAGACGGTAGCCCTCTTCGTGATCTTTCCGCCGCACGCGTGGGTGCTGAAGCGCGAGCTCCTGTGGATTCCGTTCGTCGGGTGGGGACTCAAGTTCCTCCGGCCCATTGCAATCAACCGCGGCGCCGGTCACCGCGCGGTCAACCAGGTGATCGAGCAGGGGACCGCACGACTCGCGGACGGCCTGTGGATCGTGATCTTCCCGGAGGGAACCCGCGTGGCGGTAGGAGAAACCCGTAAATATGGCGTGAGCGGCGCGTTGCTGGCAGCGGCAACCGGCAAGCAAGTGGTGCCGCTCTCACACAACGCGGGAGTATTCTGGCCGCGCCGCGGAATCTTGAAAAAGCCGGGCACGGTTCAGGTGATCATCGGCGAGCCCATTGCGAGCTCGGGCAAGGACCCCCGCGTTCTCAATGAGGAGATCCGCCGTGCCATCGAATCGGGTGTCGAGCAGATCGAGCCGAGCGGCGCTTGCGCCCGCCAGATCGAGGCCCCGCCGGCAAATGCACGCGACCCTCGTCACAAAAGCGTGGGGACCGGGGTCGCAAATCCTCCGGCCCCCTAGCCCAGGGTTTGCTCGGACCTCAAGGAATCCCCCTAGCGGCCGCTACGGGTCAGATGTCTCTCATGACAGGTAAGGCCCGTGCTCGAGCCCCTCAAGAACAAACTTAAACTGGCCTGTAACTTTCCGAGCCCTCCCGCCATCGCACTGCAGATCGTGACTCTCGCCGGCGATCCCGACATCGACGTCGGCAGAGTCGCCGTCACGATCGGCAAGGACCCCGGATTGTCCGCCAAAGTACTGCGTGTCGCGAACTCCCCGTTGTATTCGAAACGGCGCAAGAGCGACAACTTGCGCCAGGCGCTCATCGCTCTGGGACTCAACGCCGCAACCACGCTCGCGCTCAGCTTTTCGCTCGTCTCCACCTACAAGACGGGAACCGGGGCCGGAATCGACTACACGCGCTACTGGCGGCGGGCGATTCTGGGAGCCTCCGCTGCGCGCACCTTCGGCGCGCTCAAAGGCGCGCGAGCGCCGGACGACATTTTTCTCGCCGCGCTTCTTCAGGACATCGCCGTCCTTGCCATCGATCGAGTGCAACAGGATTTCTACCGGCCGTTGCCGCCCGAGGCCACGCATGCCCAGCTCCTCGCCCACGAGCGGCAATTGCTCGGCACCGACCATGCCGCCTTGGGCGCTTGGCTCCTGCGGCAGTGGAAGTTGCCGGAGGCGCTCTGCGCCACGGTCGAGGCGAGCCATGATCCCTCGACCACCGCAGAGGGCACGCCCATCGGCCTCGCCGCACGCTGCGTCGCGCTCGGCAGTGAGTGCGTCGAATTGCTGCTCGCGGCGCGCCCATCCGATCTGTCGGCCCTCGCCGAGCACGCCCAAGCCTGGCTCGGCATCGGCGCGGATTCGCTCGCGACCGCGATGACCACGATCATTGCGGAGATTCCCGAAATCGAGCGGCTCTTCGACACCGCGCTCCTCGAAGCGGAGGTGGCGACCTCGATTCTTGAGCAAGCGCGTGAGCTCTTGACGATCCGCAATCTCCAGGCCTTCGATCAGGTCGCCACGCTCCTGCATACGACCGAGCAGCTCGAGGCGCGGACCTCGGTGCTCGAGGACAAGCAGCGCCGTGACGGCCTCACGGGCATCTTCAACCGAGGCTATCTCGACGAGCTGCTGCGCAGAGAATTCGAGAACGCCGTGATGGGGAAGTGGCCGCTCTCCGTCGTGTTTGCGGATTTGGATCGATTCAAGCAGGTGAACGACACCTACGGCCATCCGGCCGGCGATTCCGTATTGATCCAAACCGCACGATTGCTCCTCGGCGTCGTGCGTGACAGCGACACCGTCGCGAGATACGGAGGCGAGGAGTTCGTGATCGTGCTGCCCGGCCTTGCGGCCGCAGAGGCGCAGATCGTTTGCGAGCGTCTCCTCGCGCGCCTGCGGAGCTCGCCACTCGCGATCCCCGGTGGGACGATCCGGGTGAGCGCCTCGCTGGGTCTCGCGACCCTCGATCCCGCCACGCCGTTTGCGAGCGCCTCGCAGCTCATCGATGCCGCCGATCAATGCGTGTATGCGGCGAAAAGAGCGGGTCGCGATCGGCTCGTTTGCTTCAATCCGATCACCTCGGCAGTCCCCGCCTCGAGACGCCGCTGACCGCCGCACGATAAGCGGGAGCGCGCACGATAAGCGCGAGCGGTGAGGCAATTCGCGCCCGTTTTACGCATTGAAGTGACGTACGGGCGATTTTCGTCGCGCGCCCCCGGCGCGAAAGCCTCACAACGCAGGAGGAACTCATCATGTCGAAGCTCTTGGCCGCGCTCCTTCCCCTCGCCCTGCTGTCTCTCGCGTCGGTTGCTGCGCAGGCCGCGGACGGGGTCGTGCTGATCGACCAAGCCACAGTTCTCGCGAGCGGCGGGTTTCCTTATGTGATCAACACTGCGGGGAGCTATCGCCTGGAGAGTAATTTGACGGCGACGGCCTCGGACGCGATTCATATCGTGACCGGCGATGTGACTCTGGACTTGAACGGCTTCACGATCACGGGCCCGGGCACTATCAGCGGTGCCACCGGCATATCGGACGCGGGCACCGCGCACAGCGGGGTGTCGATCCTGAACGGAAACCTCGCCCAGTGGTCGTTCGCCATTGCGCTCGAGAGCTGCTCGGGCTGCTCGGTCGAGCGGGTCCAGGCCACCCATATCGTCAACGGAATCAACATGGGCTTCGGCGCCTTGGTGAAAGAGAATCGGTTGACCGGCCCGGGCGGATTTCTGGAGCAAGGAAATTCGCCGCGCTTCGGCAACGGCATCGTCACCAACAACAACGCGCTCGTGACCGAGAACATCGTCTCGGGATTCGGCACCGGGATCTCGGTGGTCCTTTTCTCGACCATCAGCGGCAACACGGCCTCGAGCAATGTCATCGGCATCGAGGTCGGCTGTCCCTCCAATCTGGTCGGCAATACCGCCGTGTTCGAGACTTTGGGGGGCGTCCAGGAGAACGGGTCGGGCTGTACCCGCTACAACAACAACCTCTGAGGCCGCCGTCACGGGCCTCGGCAGGTCCTGCCATCAGCGGGCCTGGGTGATGATTCCCGCGTTCGACGAGAACAGATCCGCATCACGCCAGAACGAGTTGCGATCCGGATCCCAGCATCGTCCGGTATTGGGACACAAATGCGTGGCCGCAGCGCGGCGCTAGATGTCCAGGTTCGACACGTGCAGCGCGTTCTTCTCGATGAACTCCCGGCGCGGCTCGACCGCATCCCCCATCAGCGTCGTGAAGATGTCGTCCGCCGCGACCGCATCCTCGATGCGCACTTGCATCAAGCGCCGGGTTTCCGGGTTGATGGTCGTCTCCCACAGCTGACTCGGATTCATTTCGCCGAGGCCCTTGTAGCGCTGGATGCTCTGACCCTTCTTCGCCTGCTCGAACAGCCATGCCATCGCGGCCTTGAAGCTCGAGACCTCCTGTCGCTCCTCCCCGCGCTGGACATAAGCGCCCTCGCCGATGAAATCGGCGAGCGTTCGACCGAGCTCAGCGATGCGCAGGTATTCCGCCGAGTCGAAGAACTCGCGCGGAATGTGTCGCTCCGAGGACAGGCCGTGCTCGAGGCGTTGCAGATCGATGCGGTGACCGCCGGCCGCGACCGTTTGCACGACGATGCGGTAGCGGCGTGATACGTCGTCGAGCGTGTTGAGCCTTTGCTCCAGATTGCGGCACCAATCCTTGAGCTCATCGATCCGATCGAAGGACTCGGTGGAGAGCGCTGGGACGTACAGGAGCTGCTCGAGGAATCGCTCGTCGTAGCGCCGCGCCCAGCGGCGCACGATGGCTTGCACCTCGACGTACTTGCGCGCGAGCGACTCGAGCCCCGGACCGGAGAGCGGCGGCGCCTCTGCATTGACGAATAGCGCCGCTCCGTCGATCGCCGTTCCCAGGAGCAAGGAGTTGAGCTCGATGTCGTCCTTGACGTAATGCTCCTGCTTGCCCTTCTTCACCTTGTACAGGGGCGGCTGGGCGATGTAGACGTGCCCGCGCTCGATCAGAATCGGCATTTGCCGATAGAAGAACGTGAGCAGCAGTGTGCGTATGTGGCTCCCGTCGACGTCCGCGTCTGTCATGATAATGATGCGGTGATAGCGCAACTTATCGATGTTGAAATCGTCGCGCCCGATCCCGCAGCCGAGTGCAGTGATGAGCGTGCCCACTTCGACCGAGGCGAGCATCTTGTCGAAGCGCGCCTTCTCCACGTTGAGAATCTTTCCCTTCAGCGGCAGGATCGCCTGCGTGCGCCGATCGCGCCCCTGCTTCGCCGAGCCGCCGGCGGAATCGCCCTCGACCAGAAACATTTCCGAGAGCGCGGGATCCTTCTCCTGGCAGTCCGCGAGTTTTCCCGGTAATCCGGCGACATCGAGAGCTCCCTTGCGTCGAGTCATCTCGCGGGCTTTGCGTGCGGCCTCGCGCGCATAGGCGGCCTCGAGAATTTTGTTGACGATGGCGCGCGCTTCCTGGGGATGCTCGAGCAAGAATTCCTCCAGGCGCTGCGCAACGGCCGACTCGACCACGCCTTTCACTTCGGAGGATACGAGTTTGTCTTTCGTCTGCGAGGAGAACTTGGGATCGGGAAGTTTCACCGACAGGATCGCCGTGAGTCCCTCGCGCGCATCATCGCCCGTGGTGATCACTTTCTCTTTTTTCGCCGCGAGCTCCTTCTCGATGTACTTGTTGAGCGTGCGAGTGAGCGCCGCACGATAACCCGCGAGGTGTGTGCCACCGTCTTTTTGGGGAATGTTGTTGGTGTAGCAGTACATGCTCTCCTGGTACGAGTCGTTCCACTGCATCGCGACTTCGACTTGCGTGTTGCCGTCGCGCGTTTGGAACCAAAGCACCGTGGGATGCACCGGTGTCTTGCTGCGGTTCAAGTAGCTCACGAAAGCGGATAAGCCGCCTTCGTGCTGAAACACCTCGCTTTGCTCGTCACGCTCATCGACGAGCTCGATGCGGACGCCGGAATTCAAGAACGACAGCTCGCGCAATCGTTTCGCCAGAGTCTCGTAGTTGAAGGAGATGTTGGTGAAGATCTTCGAGCTCGGCTTGAAGCGCACGGTCGTGCCACGTTCAGTCGTATCGGCGATCGCCGCGAGCGGCGCCACGGGCACGCCCAGTCGATACTCCTGGCGATGGAGCTTGCCGTCGCGGCGGATGAGCAGTTCCAGGTAATCCGAGAGTGCGTTCACGACCGACACGCCCACACCGTGCAGGCCACCGGAGACCTTGTAGGAGCTATCGTCGAATTTCCCACCCGAGTGGAGCACGGTCATAATGACCTCCGCCGCCGACACGCCCTCCTCACTGTGGATATCGACCGGGATCCCGCGGCCGTTGTCGGTCACCGTGATGGACTCATCGGCGTGGATCGTGACCACGATACGGTCACAATAGCCCGCGAGTGCCTCGTCGATGGCGTTGTCCACGACCTCGAAAACCATGTGGTGCAGGCCGCTCCCGTCATCGGTGTCGCCGATGTACATGCCGGGGCGCTTGCGAACGGCATCGAGGCCCTTTAAGACCTTGATTTTACTCGAATCATAGACATCGTCATCGGCCATGGCGGATCCCTGAAAGCGACCCGTCATTCTAACAGTTATCGACCCCGATAACGAATCTAAATTCGTTATTTAATACTTAGAAATCAACTGCATACGCTGGTCGGTCGGATCAAAGCGAAGGCCGGGCGATAGTTGGCTTTTAGGGCGGCGACCTCGTCCCTTCGACCAGAGGGGGCCTCGCGGATAGGCCCAGATGAGAATTGATGAGAATTTTGTTGCTGCTGGGCGGCGGCGTCCTCGGCTGCCGCACCCGCGCATCGCGCGAGGTTGAGACTCATGGGCCTCCGCATTTCTCCACCCCCGCATTTCTCCATTGAGCATCGCGTGAGTTACGAGGCGAGCGGATAATCGCGCGCCTTGTTCCACGTGGAACGGAGGGAACCGCTGAAACGCGCGTTCCGGTTTCCGTGAGCGACCTTGGGTGATGAGCGCTGAGCACTTGATCCGGTTCCACGTGAAACGGAGCTGCCTGCGGATTCATTCTTCGCGAATGCTGCCGGCATCGAGCCGGTAACGCCGCCCAGGTGTCCCAAACGCCGAGAGTTCATCGAGCTCTTCATGCAACGTGGTGACCACCAGTTGCAGCGACTGAGCGCGAACTTCCCGGATCAGCGCTGCCAGTCGCCCAAGATCAAGCTCGGCTGCGGGATCATCCAGCAGGAGCATGGGACGAACGGCGCACTCCTCGGGAAAGAGATTGATCTGTGCAAGTAACAGAACGGCGGCGAGAAGCTTCTGTTGCCCGCGAGAGATTCGATCTCTCGCGGGCAGGCCATCCAGGCGAATGCTCAGATCGGCGCGCTGCGGTCCGACCTGAGTGGCACCCAGCTCCTGATCCTGCCGCCGACTCCGATCGAGAGCCTCCCTTAGGCTCAGATCTCGAGCCCAGCCCGATCGATAGGTGAGCGCGAGCTTCATGCCTAAGAGCTTTGACGCCAGGGAATCCGCCACGGGTGCCAGGCGCTCGACGTAGCGCATGCGTGCTTCCGTCAGCAGCTCGCCGTGACGGATCAGCTCGCCATCCCACGCGGACACCATCGATGAGGATTGCGCGGCTTTGAGTACGGCGTTGCGCTGCCGTAGGACGAGCGTGTACTTCTGCCAGGTCGCGACGAAACCCGGTTCCACGTGGAACACGCCCCAATCAAGGAAGCGCCGGCGTCGACTGGGGCCCTCTTCGATCAAGCGATGAATTTCCGGGTCGATGATTTGGACCGGAAGCGCTGCGGCGAGCTCTGCGAGCGAGCTGACTCGTTCCCCGCCGATCTTCGCGCGAAACCCCGATGCGGAACCTTCGATCCCAAGGCCAACCGAGCGGTGCGCCTTCTCGACTTCACCGAAGACGATCAATCGCTGCGCCCCTGCGCGAACGAGATGATCGATTCGCCGCGTGCGAAAGGAGCGACCGCGGCCCAGCACATAAATCGCCTCGAGCAGACTCGTCTTGCCAGAGGCATTCGGTCCGCTGATCAGCGTGAACTGAGGGTCAAGGTCAAGGTCAGCCTGGTGCAAGCAGCGGAAGTCCGTCACCTGCACCCGCCGCACGGTCATCGAGGTTCCTAGAGCCTCATTGGCATCACAACGTAGCGTGCGCTGGTGAGACCGGGCGAGCGGATCAGACAACTGCTGTTACTATCGGTGAGACCGAGCTCGACCTCTTGGCCATCGATTGCAGTCAACGCATCGAGCAAGTAATTCACATTGAAGCCCACCTCGAGATCTCCGCCCTCGTAGCGAACTTCAATCTCTTCCTCGGCTTCCTCCTGCTCCGGGTTATGCGCTTGAATGGTAAGGGCATTTTTTTTCACGCTGATGCGGATGCCGCGGTACTTCTCATTCGAGAGAATCGCCGTGCGCTGTAGCGCCTGCCGCAGCACATCACGATCCGCCCGGATGACCGCCGCCGGAGCCGAAGGAATGACTCGGGTATATTCCGGAAACCGGCCGTCTATTAGCTTTGAAGTGAAGCGAACGTCGCCGATCTGGGCGCGAATGTGATTGGTTCCTATCGCCACTCCGGCCGCGCCTTCGGGGGTCAATATGCGCTGCAGCTCCAACACGCCTTTGCGCGGCACGATCACTTGCTGCGAACTCCTTGCCTTGCTCTTGAGCGATGCCTCGCACAGTGCCAGCCGATGTCCATCGGTCGCGACCGCTCGCAGGGTCTGTCCGTCAATCTCGAGCAGCATCCCGTTTAAGTAATATCGAACATCCTGCTGTGCCATGGAAAAGTGGGTCTTATCGAGAATGCGGATAAGCTCCTCTCGGGAAATCTCGACCGTCTGCTGAGAATTGATGTCATCGACCACGGGGAATTCAGCCGCCGGGAGCGTCGAGAGGCTAAAGCGGCTGCGCCCGGCTCGGATCACCGCCTTCTCACCCTCGATGCTGATCGAGACGGCGACTTTCTCTGGCAGCGCTCGCAGGATGTCCAAGAACTTTCGGCCCGGAACGGTGACATCGCCCACCTGGTGGACAGCGGCCTCTCCTTGAGCGACGAGCTCGACCTCGAGATCGGTCGCAGTGATGGACATCCGATCTTGCGAGAGGCTCAAGAGCACATTTGCCAGAACCGGCATCGTCTGCCGGCGCTCGACCACGCCAATCACCGCCTGCAAGGGAACCAATAACTTTTCGCGCTCGGCCGTCAATTTCATGTGCGATCACCCTGAAGCTCATCTTAAGTCTTATTCTTGAAGGAGTTTATTGCTGTGATTATGAAGCCCCTCGATCCCGGTGGATAAGGCTTAAATTACGCCGGACATCAATGATTTATGTTCAACCCAGCCAGGCGCGAGAATTGTCGGTCGCATGTTTCCAAGCTGTATATCATCTGTGGATAAATTCTCCTCCACACATTATCCACAGATTCTTGTTCTCATCCCGCGAGGGTTCTCAACAGGTTCATGTAATCCTCGCCGATCCGCCGTTCCGATTCCCGCAGCTCCTTGACTCGGCGGCATGCGTGCAGCACCGTGGTGTGGTCGCGCCCGCCGAACGCGTCGCCGATCTCAGGCAAGCTGTAATTGGTCAGCTCTTTCGCGAGCGCCATGGCCACCTGGCGCGGTCGCGCGATGGAGCGGCTGCGCCGCTTCGACATCAAGTCCGCGATCCGGATTTTGTAGTATTCGGCGACGGTCTTTTGGATATTTTCCACGGTCACTAGCTTCTCTTGAAGCGCCAACAGGTCCTTGAGAGCCTCCTTGGCGAATTCCAGAGTGATCGGACGGCCGGTAAAATGGGACGTGGCCACGACCCGCTTCAGTGCGCCCTCCAGCTCGCGCACGTTCGAGCGAATGCGCTTGGCGATGAAGAACGCCACCTCTTCGGGCAGATCCACATTCGACATCGCCGCCTTGCTCATCAGGATCGCGACGCAGGTCTCGAGCTCCGGCGGCTCGATCGCGACCGTCAATCCCCATCCGAAGCGCGACTTGAGCCGCTCCTCGAGTCCGTCCACCTCCTTCGGATATCGATCGCAGGTGAGGATGACTTGTTGCTGACTCTCGAGCAACGCATTGAAGGTGTGAAAGAACTCCTCCTGGGAGCGATCCTTGCCGGCGAAGAACTGAATATCGTCGATCATCAGCGCATCGAGCGATCGATACGCGGTCTTGAAATCGTTGATGGTGTTGTGCTGCAGAGCCTTCACCATGTCGCTCACGAAGCGCTCGCTGTGCACATAAGCGAGCCGCGCCTCTTTGTTGCGCTCTTTGATTCGATTCGCGACCGCGTGCATCAGGTGCGTCTTGCCGAGACCCACGCCGCCGTAGATGAACAGCGGGTTGTACGCCTTGCCGGGATTGCCGGCCACTTGAATGGCCGCTGCCTTGGCCAGCTGATTGCTCTTTCCCTCGACGAAGCTCTCGAAAGTGAAATCCGGATTGAGCCGGCTGCCGAGCACCAGCGGGGAAGGTCGTCGCGCTTTTGGGGGTACCGACGCATCGGGTGCCCCGTTCGCTCCGGGCGGGCTCAGCGCGGGCGAGGCGCTAGCAGCTGGCGCGCTCGCACGCGTGCCCACGTCCAGCACCAGCTCGGGCGCCGCTCCCTCCTCGGCGAACTGGCGAATCAACTCCTTGATGCGCGAGAGCGAGTTGTCGCCCAGCCATTCGATCACATAACGATTGGGCGCGAGCAGCTTGAGCTCGCCGTTACGCTCGACGGCATGGAGCGGTCGCACCCAGGTGTTGAACTGCTGCATCGGGAGTTCGCTCTCGAGCACACGAAGACAACGGTTCCACAGCGACTCCGGCAAGAGCGCTCTCCTATAATCGGCGATGGAGCAACCACGAAAGGGGGAGCGAGTCTAGCGCCAACTCGGCGGTCCGTCTATTGACACATCAATGCTCGGTCAGTACCCTTGCGGCCTTTCGCAAATCGCCCAGTTCGTTGTTTTTGCTTGAGTTGCCGTATGAAACGCACCTTCAATCCGAGCAATCTACATCGTGTCCGTACCCACGGATTTCGTGCGCGGATGGCGACCAAGAGCGGTCGGGCGGTGCTGGCTCGGCGCCGTGCGAAGGGTCGCAAGCGCCTCTGCCCTTGACGGCGTAACGGCCCCTGACCAAGTTCAAGTTCGAGCCGCGCAAGCGATTGCACCAGCCGGCCGAATTTCGCGAGGTACGGCAGCGCGGCAAGCGATTCACCGACGCGTACTTTACATTGTCTGTACTCGCCAACCACGAAGATCATCCACGCCTCGGGCTCGCGATAGCGACGCGTGCCTGCGGCAGCGCGGTCGCGCGCAACTTCTTGAAGCGCCTCGCGCGCGAGTCCTTTCGCTTGAACCAACATAGCCTCCCGGCCGTCGACATCACGGTGGCGGTGCGCGCCGGCGCGCGGCGCGCGCCGGCGCCCGATTTGCGCGCGAGCTTGCTGAGGCATTGGAAGAGCATCAGGCGGGAAATGTGAGCATGCGCCGCGCTCTGTTGGCGATGATTCGCATCTACCAGTGGACTTTGAGCCCGCTGCTCGGTCCGAGCTGCCGCTTCTATCCGAGCTGCTCATGCTATGCGCATACGGCGATCGAGCGGCACGGGGTGCTCGCCGGCTGTTATCTCGCGGCGAGACGTCTGCTTCGCTGCCACCCCTTTGCGAGCGGTGGCTACGACCCAGTGCCGGACAAGAGATTGATCGATGCCTAGCACTCGGGCACTGCTCTGGGTCGCGCTCGGCCTGATCCTCTTCATCAACTACGAAACGTGGATGCGCGACTACGGGTCGCTGGGACTGAGCGGCCCCGCAGCTCCCGCCGGTGTGAACGCACCCGCGCCGACGAATCCTCTGGGCGAGTCGCTTCCCAAGCCGCCGAGCCCACCCCCGGCCGCCGGCACGGAGACGAGCCCGCCCGCCGCGCCTACCCTGTCGGGCGCCGTCCCCTCGCCTCCGGGTGCGGCTGCCTCACCGCCCACCACACCCGGCGAAGCCGCGCCGACGGTCCACGTCGTCACGGACGTGCTCGATATCGAGATCAGCTTGAAGGGCGGCGAGATCGACCGCGCCGATCTCAGGCAGTACCCGCTTCACAAGGACACACCCGGCATTCCCGTGCGGCTCGAGAATCCCGAGAGCGGCTCACTCTATGAGTTGCAGACCGGTCTCGTCGGCGGGTCCGGCGAGGAGGCACCGACGCATCTGGCCACCTGGACATCACCCGCGAGCGCCTACGTGCTGCCGGCGGCCGCGAAGGAATTGCGGGTGCCGCTCGAGTGGAGCGACGGCCACGGGCTCTCGGTGACCAAGACCTTCGTGTTCACCCGCGGATGGTACGGAATCGATCTCGACTACCAGGTGCGCAACGACTCCGCCACCGCCCGCTCGCTCGCCTCCTATGGACAGATCCTGCGCCACTGGGAGCACGCCTCGCGCTCGTACTTCGATGTGGAGACCTACTCATTCAAGGGCCCGTCGGTGTTCGACGGAACAAAGACGCGCGATCTCAAGGTCGAAAGCTCCGCCGACAGCCATTTTGCGCAGATCGTCACCAACGGCTGGCTGGCATCGCTCCAGCATCACTTCGTTTCCGCGATCGTGCCGCCCGCCGATCAGCCCTACAACTACGCCCTGCAGGTGGACAGCCACGAGTACCTCTTGAGCGCAACCGGTCCGTTCAAGCAGATTGCGGCCGGTGCTGCCGCACAATTCCGTGAGAAGCTCTTCATCGGACCGAAGTTGCAGTCGCAGCTGGCGGTCATTGGTCCGCGACTCGAGCGAACCGCCGACTATGGGCTCCTCACCGTCATCGCTCAGCCGCTGTTCGCCGGCCTTCGGTGGGTGGACGGGATCACGGGTAACTGGGGCTGGGCCATCATCATCGTCACCGCGATCATCAAGCTCATCTTTTATCCGTTGAGCCAGGCGAGCGGCCGCTCCATGGCCAAGATGCGTGCCGTGGCGCCCCGCATGAAGCAGATCCAGGAGACCTTCAAGGACGACCGAGAGAAGCTCGGTCGCGCCATGATGGAGCTCTACAAGAAGGAGAAAATCAACCCCTTGGCCGGATGCCTGCCGATGATCGTGCAGATCCCGTTCTTCATCTCGTTCTACTGGGTGCTGCTCGAGAGCGTGGAGATGCGCCAAGCGCCCTTCCTGTTGTGGATCAACGACCTGTCCGCGCACGACCCCTACTTCGTCCTGCCTCTGCTGATGGGGGCCTCGATGTTTGCGCAGTTCAAGTTGAATCCCGCGCCGCCCGATCCCATGCAGGCCAAGATCATGCAGTTCATGCCGCTCGTGATGACGGGCATGATGGCGTGGTTCCCATCCGGCTTGGTGCTCTATTGGTTGACGAATACGGTGCTTTCCATCGCCCAGCAGTGGCGCATCAATCAGATCACTCAGGCCGAGGCGAGGCCGCGCTCCTGAAGGAGCCCGGGTGAGCACCGAGGAGACCATCGTCGCGATCGCCACTGCGGCCGGGCGGGCCGCTGTCGGCATCCTCAAGCTGTCCGGACCCGAGGTGCCGCGAATCGCCGGGGCGATGCTCGGGTGCTTGCCACCGCCGCGGCGTGTCTGCGTTGCGAGCTTTCTCGACGCCGAAGGGCTCGCGCTCGATCAGGGGCTCGCGCTGTACTTCCCCGCACCCGCCTCCTTCACCGGGGAACATGTGCTGGAGCTGCACGCGCACGGGGGCGCGGTGGTGATGGATCTCCTCCTCGAGCGCTCGCTCGAGCTCGGCTGTCGCATGGCGCGACCGGGAGAGTTCAGCGAGCGAGCATTTCTGAACGGCAAGATGGACATTGCGCAGGCGGAAGCCGTCGCGGACCTGATCGATGCGGGGACGGCGGCCGCTGCCCGGGCGGCGGTGCGCTCCATGCAGGGGGAGCTCTCCGCGCGCATTCATACGCTTCAGGCGCTGCTCACCGATTTGCGCGTCCATGTCGAGGCTGCCATCGATTTTCCGGACGAGGACATCGAGGTGCTGTCGACGCCCGCCATCACCCGACGGCTCGAGCAGCTGTTCGAGGCTTTCGAGGCAACCCTGGCTCAGGCGCGTCAGGGAGCGCTGCTGCGCGAGGGCTTGACGGTCGTGATCGCGGGGCAACCGAACGCGGGTAAGTCGAGCCTGCTCAATCGACTCGCGGGCGATGACGTTGCCATCGTCACGCCCGCACCGGGAACCACCCGGGACGTCCTGCGACAGCACATTCACCTCGATGGGTTGCCGCTCAACCTCGTCGATACCGCGGGTCTGCGCATCGCTCTCGATCCGGCCGAGGAGGAGGGCATTCGGCGTGCCAAAGCGGAGATGTGCCGCGCCGATCGGATCCTCTACGTCATCGACTCGAGTCTCGATCGATGCGAGCCACCTCGAGAGTCCCTGCCCCTCGAGGTCCCCGTCACCTGGGTGCTCAACAAGATCGACCTCTCCGGCATCGCCGCGCACGCAACCGAGGAGGATCCCCCGCGAGTGTTCGTGAGCGCGAAGACGGGCGCAGGGCTCGATCTGTTGCGCACCCACTTGAAGCGCAGCGCCGGTTACTTGGACACCGAAGCAGGTGCGCTCGCGGCGCGGCGCCGGCACCTGGAAGCCTTGAAGCGTGCTCGCTCGCTCGCACAAAGCGCGGCCGAGTCGCTCGAGGACGCCCGCGCGTTCGAGCTCTTCGCGGAGGACTTGAGGCTCGCGCAGCGCGCGCTCGGTGAGATCACCGGCGAGGTGACGAGCGAGGAGTTGCTCGGGGCGATTTTCGGGAGCTTCTGCATCGGAAAATAGCCCCGCATGCGGCAGCACTGCGCGCGACCGCCGAGCTGAAATTACCACTGGATTCCCCGGCTGAATCCGCCCCCGAGCGCGCAACGCCGAGCAAGTCGAGCGTGTCTATCCGGAGCTGTTGGGGAGGCGGATCGAGGAGGTGCGGTACGATGAGCTCGCGTCCATGCTGCTCAATGAGGTGCAGAACCAGCGCTGGCAGCTCGCCAACGCAGAGAGCTGCAAACACAGCAGTCAAAGCTGCGAGACCTCAAAGAGCACGTGGCGCAGATGAAGAAGCTCGATGAGATCGCGCAGGCGGCGATCGCGTAGCTGCGCTCGAGATCCC
>Ga0187784_10000209_pt1 | contig 40325 bp, 30 predicted proteins | sample 1015_SJ02_MP15_2_FD_132964 | JGI IMG/M metagenome (GOLD analysis project Ga0187784, IMG submission 132964) | Tropical peat soil microbial communities from peatlands in Department of Meta, Colombia - 1015_SJ02_MP15_20_MG | ecosystem: Environmental > Terrestrial > Soil > Wetlands > Peat | place... | reverse complement strand
CGCCTGCAGCCGCCCCTCAAGATCCGCGCCCAGCACATGCGGCCCGTGGTGCGACTCCTTGAGCGTCGCGAGCGTGGCAAGGTCGGCGTCGAACTCGCCCTCGAGGTAGGATTGCTCGAGCAGATGCCGCTGCACCTTGCCGCTGGTCGTCTTCGGAATGCGCTTGACCGGCACGACCTGCGCCACCTCGATGCCGGTATGCTCGTTGATAAGCCTCGTGACGGCGGTGCAGATGGGGAGGAACTCCTCGAGCGCGCCGCGATGGAGCACGAACACGACGAGCTCCTCGCCTTGATCGCCGGGCTTCGCGACGCCGGCGGTCACCACCTTGTTGAGATCGAGTCCCGGGGCTCGTCGAGCGATGTTTTCGAGGTCGTAGGGATAGTAATTCTGGCCGTTGATGAAGATGATCTCCTTGCTGCGGCCGGTAATGTAGAGCTCGCCCTCGTGCAATACGCCGAGATCGCCGGTGTCCAACCATCCATCCGCGCCGATGGCCCGCGCGGTCGCCTCTGGATCGTCGAAGTAGCTGCTCGTCACGTTCGGGCCGCGGATCAGAATGTGCCCGACCTGCTCGGCAGGGAGGCTCGTGCGCGCATCGTCGGTGATCGAGAGCTCCATGTTCGGCAGCACCTTTCCGACACACATGAGCTCGATGGCGTCACGGGCATCGGCGGGGTTCACTTCGATGCGGGAGCCTACGCCGAGCTTGTGGCGGTTGGCGCGAATCCACCGATATTCGGAATCGCGATCGGGGAAGGCTACCGCGAGGCAGGCTTCTGCCAGCCCGTAGACCGGATACATCGCCGTGCGCTTGAGCCCCGTGTAGGCGAGTGAGCGCATGAACTCGTTGCAGAGCTCGACCGAGATCGGCTCGGCGCCGTTGTAGATCGAGCGTATGCAGGAGAGATCGAGGTTCTCGAGCCGCCGCTCGCCGAGCACTTTGAGAAAATGCCGGTAGCCGAAATTCGGGGAGCAGGTCAAGGTGGCCCGCCTTCTCGATGCCTCCTGCAGCCACAGCAGCGGCCGGCGCACGAAGAGGTCCGTCGGCATCAGATGAATGTGGCCATGATTGAGGAATTGGATCAGGTAAAAGCCGATGAGTCCCATGTCATGGGTGAGCGGCATCCAGCTCAACGACACGTCGCGGTGGTCGTAGAGGCCGACGGCCTTGGCGCCGGCGAAGTTGGCCAGGAGGTTCGCGTGCGTGAGCATCACGCCCTTGGGCTCGCTGGTCGAGCCTGACGAGAACTGTATGAAGGCGAGATCGCTCGGCTTCGGATGCTGCAGCTTCCCCGGCCGCGAGATGTCGGTGATCGATTCGACCAGGAAAGAGCGGCGCTTGAGCCCGGCCATGAGCTCCGTCTCCTCGACTTGAGCCGCGAGGGACTCGAGCCGCTCGAAGTTCTTCGCGTCGGTGTAGAGAATCGGATTACCGAGCTTGCGCGCGACACGGAGGAGCTTCATGCGGTGCTCGTCGCTGATACCGACTGCGAGCGGCACGGGCACGATGCCCCCGCAGATCGCGGCCCAGAAGGCATCGAGAAACTGCTCGTTGTTGTTCAAGAAGATCATCAGCTTGTCGCCGCGCTGCGCGCCCAATGCCTGCAGGTGATACAGGATGCCGACCGCCCGGTCATAGACCTCACCGAAGCGCACGCGGCGTTCGACGTTCTCCCCTTCGATGTAGGTGACGGCGCGATCGACGTCGCGGTTGCCTTCGAGAATGTCGAGCAGTGTCTGGTGAGTCATCGTGCCCCGTCCGTCATCGTGCGCCTTCCCTCATCGTGTCCTCGCCTCTCCTGCCCTGCCGTCATCGTCGCTCCTCGATCCTCATCATCAGATCCGGCCGCGGTCGCAAGTTGATTTGGGCCTCGAGCTCGATCGGCTCGCGGCTCGCGCGGCTCAAGCGAAACCGGCGGGTCATGCGGCTCACATGGACCAGCATCTCGAACATGGCCATGTTTTCGCCGATGCAGTGCCGCGGACCTACGGAAAACGGAATGTAGGCGAAGCGATGGCGCTCCTTGGCATCGATGCCGGCGAAGCGCTCCGGCCTCCATTCCTCGGGCGCGCTCCAGAACTCCGGGTGCCGGTGCAGCGTATAGGGGCAAATGAACACGTCCGTGCGGGCGGGCACGTCATAGCCGCCGAGCTCATCGCTCTCGATCGTGCGCCGCGTGAACAGCCACCCCGGCGGGTACAGGCGCATTGCCTCCTGCACCACTTGATGCGTGAACGCGAGCGATTCGGCGGCGTCCAACCCGAGGATCGCGTTAGGGGCGCGGTCCGCTTCGGCCTCGAGCTCGGCGGTCGTCTCGGGGTGCTGGCTCAGGAGGTACCAGGTCCAGGTGAGTGCCGCGGCCGTGGTCTCGTGGCCCGCCACGATCAAGGTCATCACCTCGTCGATCAGCTCCTTGTCGCTCATCGCGGCGTCGTGCTCTCGGTCGCGCGCCGCCATCAGGAGGCCGAGGAAGTCGGCTCCAGCGGGCTCGCCCCCGTCGCAAGCCTTATCCCCCTCGCTCATCTCGCTGCGCCGCCGCTCGAGAAGTTGCTGGATCAGCTTGGTGAGCGAGCGAAAGCGAAAGGCGAACTTGAGATCGCGGTTTTGCTCCTTGGCGACGACGTCGAACGGATTGGCACCGAGCTGGCGCTCGAGGCGCTGCAGATCCGCGCCGAAGATGGAGCGCAGCACGATCTCGAGTGTGAGCTCGCTCGCATCCTGGGTGAGGTTGATGGGCTCGCCGGATGCGGCGCAGGCGGCCCAGCGCTCGGCGAATTTCTCGTTCACCTCATGAATCAAGCGGGCGAAGCGATCGAGAACGCGCCGGTGAAAGCATGGCTGCATCATCCGCCGCTGCCGCCGCCAGAAGTCGCCCTCGCTGGTCATGATGCCGTTGCCGAGCAAGATCTTGACCCGATCCATGCCTTCGCCCTTGGTGTAATTGCGATGGTTGGAGAGGAGCACATGCTTGATGTCGTCGGGGTGATTGATGAGGTAGTCGTAGACCCCGCGGCGCGGCGCGAACACGCGATACAGGTCGCCGAAGCGCTTGAAATACTCGACCAGGCGCGGCAATGCCTCCTCGCTCCCGCTGAGATCGAAGCCCTCGGTAGGGCCAGGTGGAATGGCCGTGGTCTGCATCATGGCATTGTAACGCACCAGCTCCGGGCGCAAGGCTTGCGCGACCGATGGCGCCGGCTTGCACCGCCGAGCACGCTTCCCGAGAATGTCCCGCGTGCAGAAAAAACCCGCCGACAGCCTTCGCAACACCCTCTATCAACAACAGACGCGCTCGGGGCGGCGCCTCACCCGTGGCCGAGTGCTGCTCTACAAGATGCTGGTACCCCTTGCCCATTGGCTGGGGCTCCTCGTGTGGCGCTGGTGCCGGAGCGTGCGGGTGAGCGGCCTCGAGCACGTTCGCGCCGCGCTCGAGCGAGCGCCCTCGTTCATCCCCGTCTACTGGCACCAGCAGCAGCTTCTGTGCGTGAAACCGCTCTTGGAGCTGCGAGGCGAGGGCGTGAAATTGGGGTTTTTGATCTCGCCCTCGGTCGATGGCGAGCTCGGCGCGATGCTGGTACGACGGCTCGGCGGCCACGTGATCCGGGGTTCCTCCTCGCACACCGGCGCGCGCGCGCTGCGCGATTACTACCAGGCGCTCGTCCACGAGGGCATTTCGCCCGCCATCACCCCGGACGGGCCGCGCGGCCCGCCGTTTCGGTTCAAGCCGGGCGCTTTGCTGCTCTCGCGGCTATCGCAGCGTCCGATCATCCCGATGGCATTCGCCGCATCACGCGCGTGGCAAATCCAGTGGGACCGATTCATCATTCCAAAGCCTTTGGCGCGCATCGCCATCGTGGTGGGTGCGCCGGTTTATGTCGGCAAGGGGCTCGATCAACGAGAGCTCGAAAGACTCCAGGGCGAGATGGAGCGAACCCTCGAGGCCCTTTCCCGGCAAGCGCGCTCGCTGGTGGTGGGCAATACGATGTAGATACGTTGGGAGACCCTGCAAGCCCTAACAATACAAGCGCTTATCTTGCATTCATGATAACGTGTGCGAGAATCTTGCGGTATGTACCAGGTGCGGGCGGCTTGGGAAAACTGTGTGACGCATTCGCATTTTCTCTCGGTTTGGGTGGCAAACTATTGATCTACCATCGCAATTTCATGCGGGGAACCTCTAGAGGCGCATGGCGATAGCACCCATCGAACCCCGACATCCGGACCTCTCCGCGTCGGATGTTCTGTCGCCTCAAACATGGCCGCGGCGAGGTGTGCGGCCAAGCGTCGGCATCGACGTCATCTGCACCAAGATCGCGGTTGATTTTCAGATGATGACCGCGCAGAACGCCGCCGGCTCCATCGTCTCGAACCTCGAGTTACTGCGTGAGGCGACGCGCGCGGACGCGACGTTTCACGCGAGCCTCGATGATGAGGGGCGCTGCCACGAGGTGCAGGTGGCGCGAGGGATGTTGGCCACGGGCAACCCCGAGCAGTTGCGCGGCCAGGGCCTCGATGCGCTGCCCTGGCTCAAGTCGCGGCTCGCGCCGCTGCGCGTATCGGAGCTGCGCGATACCGGCCACCCCCGTCCCGATCAAGCGCAGGACGCCGCTCTCTGGTCGAACCTGGGCATCGGCTCCGTGCTGATCATCGGCTATTTCATCGAGGGCCGAGCCGCCGGGATCCTCGGCATTGCGGGTGCGCGACCGCGCGACAACTGGGAAGTGCAGCTCCACCTCATGATGAAACTCGTGGGCTCGAGCCTCGCCACCGGTCTCGAGCGCATCCAAATTCAGGCGCACTTGCGCGATCTGGAGGAGCGCAACAACCTCGCGCTGTACAGCGCCAATGACGGTCTTTGGGATTTCGACACGCTGAACAATCGTGTCTACATGTCGCCGCGCTGGAAGGCGATGCTCGGCTACGACGAGGCTGACGTGGGGCCCCCCGATTGGCGCACTCTCGTGCACTCCGATGACATGTCGCGCGTCCAGGCCGCCATCCGCGATCACGTGGCGGGAAAAACCCCGATCTTCGAGAGCCTGCATCGCATGCGTCACGCGAGCGGCGAATGGCGCTGGGTCATCAGCCGGGCCAAGGCGAAGGTCGACGACAAAGGGCGCCTGCTGCGCCTCGTCGGCGTGGAGCTCGACATCACCGAGCGCAAGCTCTACGAAGAGGCGCTGTTTCGCGAAAAAGAAAGCGCGCAGATCACCCTGCAAAGCATCGGCGACGGGGTGATTACCACGGACGCCAAGGGCGTGATCGACTACGTGAACCCGGTCGCCGAGTCGCTCACGGGCTGGCGCCTCGAGGACAGCCAGGGCCGGGCGATCGAGGAAATCTTCCGGGCATTTCACGAGGAGACTTGCGAGCCGTTGGAAAACCCGCTCGCCGTGGCGATCCGCCGCACGCGTTCCATCAAATCGGTGCGACCGATGCTGCTCATCCGCCGCGACGGCAACGAGATCTATGTGGAGAGCACGGCCTCGCCCATCCGCGACGGGAGCGGCGCGGTCTCGGGCGGCGTTCTCGTATTCCACGACGTGAGCGAGGCGCGCGAGCTCAACCGTCGCCTCTCCTATCACGCGAGCCACGACGTGCTCACGGGGCTCGTCAATCGTCGCGAGTTCGAGAATCGCATGGAGCGCGCGCTGAAGAGCGCGAAAGCCCGCGAGACCTCCTACGCGCTCTGCTACCTCGATCTCGACCAGTTCAAGATCGTGAACGACACCTGCGGCCACAGTGCCGGCGACGCCTTGCTCGGCCAAGTGGGATCGCTCCTCAAATCGAAGGTGCGCTGGCGCGATACGTTGGCGCGCTTGGGGGGCGATGAGTTCGGGATCCTGCTCGAAAGCTGCTCGCTCGATGAGGCGATGCGCACGGCCGAGGCACTGCGTGAGGCGGTGCGAAATTTCAAGTTCACCTGGGAGGAGCGCACCTTCCGCCTTGGCGCTAGCATCGGAGTGGTGCCGATCTCGGCAGACAACGCGGACGTGGCCTCGGTGCTCTCCGCAGCCGATAGCGCCTGTCAGGCGGCAAAGGAGGCCGGGCGCAACCGCGTGCACAGCTTCGAGGAGAACGACATTGACCTCATGCGGCGGCGGCGCGAGATGCAGTGGGCCGCGCGCATCAACAACGCGCTCGAGGAGGGCCGCTTCGAGCTGTTCCGGCAGACCATTCTGCCGCTGCAGCATACCGAGGAGGGGTTTCACTACGAGCTGTTGCTGCGGATGCGGGACGAAGGCGGCAAGATCGTCGCGCCCGATAATTTCATCAACGCCGCAGAGCGCTACGGCATCACGCCGAGCATCGATCGCTGGGTCATCGAGAATGCCTTCCGCTGGCTCGTATCGGAGGCGGACGAGCGCGAGAAGCTCTCGATGTGTTCGATCAATCTATCGGGGCAAAGCCTGGGCGACGACAAGTTCCTGCCCTACGTGATCGATCAATTCCACCGCAGCGGGCTGGACGCCACCAAGATCTGCTTCGAGATCACCGAGACCGCGGCGATCGCGAGCTTCTCGCAGGCCAATCGCTTCATTCAGGCGCTGAAGGAGCTCGGATGCAAGTTCGCGCTGGACGATTTCGGCACCGGCCTGTCGTCGTTCGGGTACCTGAAGCACTTTCCCGTGGATTTCCTCAAGATCGACGGCAGCTTCGTGAAGGAAATCCTGCACGATCCCATTGATCGGGAGATGGTGCGCTCGATCAACGAGATCGGCCATCTCACGGGCAAGCAAACGATCGCCGAGTTCGCCGAGAACGCCGAGATCATCAACATGCTGCGCAGTCTCGGCGTCGACTACGCTCAAGGCTACGGCGTATCGCAGCCGCAGCGGGTGCTCAAGGCGGCGAGCGTTGCGTAGGCGCCTGTCTGAGTCATTCGCGGCCACCCTGATCTCCTACGTGGCGGTGAGCGCCCTCACCCGATCTCCGCAGCCTGCATAACGCCTATGCCTTACACCAAATCCGACATCACCGGCTCGCGCGAATACGATCCGATGAAAGAGCCCCGATACACCGAGATCGCGACCTTCATGCGCGCTCCGCTCGCGCGCTCGCTTGCGGAAGTGGATATCGGCCTCATCGGCGTGCCGACGGACCTCGGGGTGACCAATCGACCGGGCGCACGCCACGGGCCCCGCGAGATGCGCAACGCATCGAGCCTGATGCGCTCGTACAATTTCTCGCTCGGGGTGGATCCTTACGAGCGCTGCCGGATCGCGGATCTGGGGGACGTGCCGCTGTCGGATCGCTTCGATCTGGAAAAGCAGAATGCCGACATCGAGCGCTTCTACCGCGAGGTTCACGCCGCCGGCGTGCTGCCCGTCTCGGCCGGCGGAGATCACTCGATCACCTATCCGATATTCATGGGCATCGCCGCGGATGCGCCCGTCGGCATGGTCCACGTGGATGCCCATACCGATACTCTGGGGGAGTTCTTCGGCTCGAAGTTCACGCACGGAGCGCCGTTCAAGCTGGCCGTCGAGGCGGGAGTGCTGGATCCGAAGCGCACGATCCAGATCGGCATCCGCGGCGCACTGAATCTCATGGAAGGCATCGAATTCTCGCGCTCCCACGGCATGCGCGTCGTCACCATGGACGAATTCGCGACGATCGGTGTGGAGCGAGTGATCGAGGAGGCGCGGCGTGTCGTGGGAGACGGGCCGACGTACATCTCGTTCGACGTCGACGGTCTTGATCCGGTCTACGCTCCAGGTACCGGTACACCCGAGATCGGCGGCATCACGACCCTCGAGGCGCAGCGGCTGCTGCGGGGCTTGCGCGGCTTGAATCTGGTCGGCGGCGACGTGGTCGAGGTCGCACCGCCCTACGATCAGACCGGAAATACCGCGCTCGTCGGCGCGACGATGATGTTCGAGATTCTGTGCCTCGTCGCCGACCGGCATTTCGGCGTGGGCGGTCGCAGCGCCTGAGCGGTCGCGTTTGAGCGCCGGCGCTCAGCGCAAGCGGATCACGATCCCGTCGCCGGACTCGTTCACGGAGAGGGCCGGGTCTCGGGCGAGAACCTGAAGGAGGGAGTCTGCGTCATCGGCGTCGAACACGCCGGTGTAGACCCGTTGCATGACGCCGCTACCTTCCAATCGAATGGGATTCTTCCGGTAGCGATTGAACTCGCCGACGATGTGCTCCAGGGTCTGATCCCTGAAGATGAGCCGACGCTCGCGCCACGCCACGGTATCCGTCACGTTACTCACCTCGCGAATGCTGAGAGTTCCCTCGTGGGTTACTCGCGCCTCCTGGCTCGCGCCGAGGCTGCGGCTGACGATGGGTGCGGCCGCCGCGCCACCCGAAACCCGGGAGGGCTTGGCGCCGCCGAGGAGCGCCTGTTGGAGGGCGGGGGTCGCGGGCGTGATATTCACCTTGCCCTCGAGCACCGCGATCATCGTGTCGTCATCACGCCGATACACGTCGAATTGCGTCCCGACGGCCTGCACAACGGCATCGTCGGTGGATACCCGAAACGGCCGATCGGCCTCGTGATGCACTCGAAAGAGCGCCTCCCCACTCAGCAGGCGCACTTCACGGGTGCGAGCGCCGAGGCGAATCGCAACTCGCGAGTGGGTGTTCAATGAAACGACCGAGCCGTCCTCGAGCTCGAGCGTGCGTTGCTCACCCGTGGCGGTCTCGAACTCCTGCCACATCGCTCGACCGTGTAGGAACCACGCCGAGCCGGCCACTGTCGCCACGAGGATGCCGGCCGCCGCGGCCGCCGCGGCCGCCCAACTGAAGCGGCGCACTCCGGCGGGCGCAGCGGTGCGCACCGAGAGCGGCACGACGCGAGCATCCACCCGGGCGAGGAGCGCATCGATGTCCTGCAGCCGTGCGGCATCGATCTTCTCGAGCGCGTGATCGACCGAGAGCATGAGCAGGAAATCGCGGACGTTGCGCGGGGACTCCTTGAGCCACGCCACGAAACGTCGATCCTCGCCGCGGCTCGGATGTCGCATGATTTCCACCCAGCTCGACGCCTGCTGGGCGTACAAGGACTCGAGTTGGCGGGCTTTCTGATCCATGACAAGCTCCTAAGGAACCTCAGCCAGGATCGTGCGGAGCCGCGCGCGCGCCTCCACCACGTATTTCTCGATCGTATGCACCGAGAGGCCCGAAGCGCGCGCGGCTTCGGTGTAGGAGAGACCGTCGCGCTTGACGAGGAGAAGCACCAGCTGATGGGCAGGTGGGAGCTGCTTCAGGGCCCTGTCGAGCCGCTCGCGCAGCTCGAGCTGGGCGGCAAAGCTCTCCTCGGGAGCGCCTTCCGTGTGGTCGGCGAGGTCGTCGGCGAGGTCGGAATCGAACAGCACGCGCTCGTGCAGGCGGCGCTGCCTGAACTCGCGCACTACGTGTGTTGCGATACCGAGGAGGTAGGACAAGGGGTTGCGCACGAGGTCCGCATTGCGCACTCGCAGCAGCCGAGCAAAGACCTCCTGGGCGAGATCGTCCGCGTCCTGCGCCTTGGCGACGCGGCGCGCCAGGAATCGGTGCAGTTCGCCCGCATGATCGCGGAACGCCGTGCCGGCCAGGTCGGAAGCTGATTGGGAGCCGCCTGAGATCATCCGTATATACTAAGTGTTGTTTCGACGCGAAACCCGGTAGTCGAAATCGACTACCGGGTTTTTCTCCCAGCACTACACATAGGTAACAAGGACCGGCGTCTCAGCGTCGGGAACGTCGGCACCGGAGCACGGTGCCACTTAGGGATGGGGAACCATGGCCTCTCGCACGCAGCCGCTCTTGACCGTCGGCGCTGTCGTCTTGTGGACGGCGGCGGCCGCGCAGGCGCCCTCGGCTTCGGGGGTCAAGAACCTGAGCATTCCCGCCGAACCCCTCGCTAATGCACTCAATGACCTGGCCCAGCAGTCGGGTCTGCAAGTGATGTTTGCCTCGGATCTGGTCGCAAGGCTCAAAAGTCCCGAAGTCAGGGGGTCGCTCACCGCCACCGAGGCGCTGCAGCGCTTATTGACCAACACGGGACTGCGGTTCGAGTTCGTCAATTCCCGCACCATCACGATTGTGGGACCTGCCCCGACCGCGACGTCCGCGACGTCCGCCACGACCACTTCGGGGCCCAAGCCCGCGGCCGAGGGCCCGCAGAGCGGGACGGACACCCATCCGGTCAATCAAGGAGACAACGCCATGCCTCGTCGAAGCTTTTTCGCGCGCTTGTTAGGCATTTCTGCCGCATGCGGCGCCGCCCTGCACGGCGCGGGTGCCTGCGCCCAGGAGACGACGGCTGGAGCGACCGCCACCGAGGCGGTGACCCTCGAGACCGTGATCGTCACGGCGCGTAAACGCGACGAGTCGCTCGCGAACGTGCCGGAGGCCATCACGGTGTTCACCTCGCAAACTCTCGATGCGTACAACATCCAGTCCTTCGATGACTACGCGACCAAGACCCCCAATGTCTCGTTCGCCTATGGCGGGGGCCCCACCGGTATCGCCGATGCACGCACGGTCGCGATCCGCGGCATCACCGGTCAGAACCTGTTCGGCACGGCGGGCGCGACCGGCTTCTACATCGACGACACGCCCCTGCCGGGATCGGTCGACCCACGCGTGCTCGACATCGACAACATCGAGGTGCTGAAGGGGCCTCAGGGAACCCTGTTCGGCGAGAGCTCCTTGGGCGGTAACGTCCGTTTGATCACCAAGCGTCCCGACACTTCGGGAAACGACATCGGCTACATGGCGCAGGGAGGGTGGACATCGCGCGGGGGGAGCCCGGACCTCGGAGCGGGAGTCATCGGAAATCTCGTGTTGATTCCCGATGTGGCGGCGGTTCGCGTGGTCATGTTCGGCAATCACGATGCCGGATACCTCACCCGGACCTTTCCGACGGGCCCCATCAGCAGTGCGACGGGTGATCCTTTCATCAATCCGCTTGAGGACGTGCCGCGCACGACTGTGGGCGATCAAGGCGCGCAGACCACCTACGGGGGCTCGGTCTCGGCGCTGTTCAAGATCACCGATGACTTCGAGGCCCGGTTTCGGGTGATGTATCAAGACAGCGAGTATCATGGGTTTCCGGCGGCCTTTGCCCCCTTGCCCGCCTTCCAGCCGGACTACATTCTGAACCGCGCGTTCAACCTTCAGCCGGACGCGAGGGACCGCTGGGCGCTGCCCTCGCTCGACCTCAAGTACAAGGGGAACGGCTTCAGCGTGGTCTCCTCGACCAGTTACCTCTACCGCCACACCCACGATCTCGAGGATTCCACTTACGGCACCGAGCAGGTGATCTACAACCCCAACATCTACGATTACCAGACCTTCCCGAATCAGCCCGTCACGTGGGATGGGGAGCGCTACCACAATCAGCGCACCGAAGAGCTGCGCCTCTCCTTCGATCCGATCTACAACTTGAGCGGCACGGTGGGCGCGTTCTACTCGTACACGGACGCACTGTTCTACATTCCAGATACGATGGCGTACGGCATACCCACGGGCCCGTGGCCCACGGACCTCCTCTGGACGCAGAACAATCCGAGCACCCAAAAAGACACGTCGATCTTCGGGGAGCTGTATTACAAGTTCCTCGATAAATTCTCTCTGACTCTGGGTGGCCGCAAGTACTGGCTCAAGCAGACCACCGACTACACCGCCAACGGCTACCAGAACGGCGGCCCGACGCCGAGCAGCCCGCAGGAGAACAAGCAGCAGGGGGTCGATCCGAAGTTCGGGCTGTCCTATCAGCTGACCGACGCTACGATGCTGTACACCTCGGCCTCGAAGGGCTTCCGGGCCGGCGGGGCGCAGGCGAACTTCCCGGCCTGCCAGCTGCCCGGGCTTCCGCTGAACGACATCGAGCACATCAAGTCCGATACGCTCTGGACTTACGAGGCGGGGGCGAAGGTCCAGGTGCCGCAGACGGGCCTGTTGCTCACGGCGGACGGCTTTCACATCAACTGGGATAACCTGCAGCAGCAGGTGGCATTGCCCTGCGGCTTCTATCTGCAGCTGAACGGCGGCTCGGCATCGATCAACGGCGGCGAGATCGAGCTCGCGGGCAAGGTGACGCCCGGCTTCCAGTTGCGCTTCGGTATGGGCTACGAGAAGACCGAGATCGTCAACCCGGGCACGCTCGCACACGCAGGTGTCATCGCCGGCCTACGCATCCCGGAGGTGCCTGCCTGGACCGCCTCGGTGGGCGCCAACTACACCTGGACGCTGACCTCTGAGCTCGATGGATTTGTCGAGGGGGATTACAGCTATACGGGCAACAGCTATTCGGTCCTGAACGGCGGTCTGATCAAGGACGGGGTCGGCCTGACGGGGGACCGTCCGCCTTACTCGCTCGCGAATCTGCGATTCGGCGTCAAGCACGATAAGCAAGAGGTATCCTTGAACATCCATAATCTGACGAACGCCAAGCCCAATCTCGGAGACATCGGCTACGTCGGCTACGCTCAGTTCGAGCCCGACATGCACACGCCGATTCCGCAGGTGGCGACCATGCCGCCGCTCACGGTGATCTTGCAGTACAAGAACAACTTCTGAGGCGCAGGCGGGGGAAGAGTCGAGAGGAAATCGCTACCCGCCCGCAGGGGGGTGTCTATCGACTTTGCCTCCACTCGAAACGCATCGAGAGATCGATCGCCCGCACGTGCTTGGTGATGCTGCCCACAGAAATGAAATCCACGCCGGTTTCGGCGATGCTGCGGACCGTGTCGAGAGTCACGCCGCCGGAGGCCTCGATCTTCAGGGGCCGGGTCGCCCGGCGGTTGATCGCCACGGCCTCGCACATGAGCTCGAGGGAGAACTCATCCAGCATCGCAATGTCGGCGCCTGCCTCGATCGCCTCGCGTAACTCCTCGATGCTCTCGACCTCGACCTCGACGGGAACCTTTGCTGCCGCCGACTTGGCGGCAGCGACAGCGCGGGTGATGGAGCCCGCCGCCACGATATGGTTCTCCTTGATCAGAACGCCGTCAAAGAGCCCCATGCGGTGGTTCTCACCTCCGCCGACGCGCACCGCGTACTTTTGTGCCCGGCGCAGTCCCGGAATGGTTTTGCGAGTGTCGAGCAGGCGACATCCCGTGCCTTGGAGCCGCTGGGCGTAGGCGTGTGTGGCCGTGGCGGTGCCCGACAGGAGCTGAAGAAAATTGAGCGCCGTACGCTCGCCCGTCAGCAAAGCCCGAGCGGGTCCTTCGACTTCGAACAGCACTTGGTTCGCGGCCGCAGCGTCGCCCTCGCTCACCTTCCAGTCGATACGCACCCGCGGATCGACGCCCCGGAAGGTGGCCTCGACGTAGGGAATGCCGCAGATGAAGGCCTCTTCGCGGGTGATGACCCAGGCGCGCCCGGGCATGCCCTCGGGAATGAGGGCAGCGGTCAAATCGCCGCTCCCGACGTCCTCCTCGAGCGCCCGCTGGAGGAGCTGCGGCAGGTCGCCGGGGACCGGCACCGGGGTCATGATCGGGTATCCTAGGGGCTGGAAAGGCTGGAAGAATAGGGAAAGCGCCCCAATACTGCAATCATGAGCGACTGCTGGCCCGCCTCGCCGTGCATCGACATTTGCACCCTCGACGCGCGAGGGATTTGCGTGGGCTGCTATCGTACAATGGAGGAGATAGCCGCCTGGCGAAGCCTCTGTGCTGCGGAGCAGTGGGCGGTGCTGCGGGAGCTACCGCAGCGCGCTGCGGCACGCGCGCCCAAGCCCGAATGATTGCTGTGGAGATGGATTATGAATGCGATTGAGCGAATCAAGAGCCAGCTGGCCTCTGCCCCGGTCGTGCTGTACATGAAGGGTACCCCCGATTTCCCGCAATGCGGCTTCTCGGCGCAGACCGTGGGCGCGCTACGCGCCTGCAAGGCCGAGTTCGCTCACGTGAATATCTTCGAGGACCCCGAGGTGCGCGAGGCTCTGAAGAGCTATTCCAACTGGCCCACCTTCCCGCAGCTCTATGTGAACGGCGAGCTCATCGGGGGCTGTGACATCACTCTCGAGATGTACAGGAGCGGTGAGCTGAAACAGCTTCTGGCCGAGGCGGGCGCGCTCACCGCCGGGTGAGTAGGCAGCGAGCCCCGGCCAGCTACTTCGTGCCCGGATCCGGTGTGCTCGCAGGATCCGTGGTGATTTCCCCCTCCGTGGACATCTCGGCCTCCGAGCAGATCCGGAGCTCGATCTCGAGCGGTCCCACCGCGGCGAGGCGGCGACGACTCGCCTCGAAGATACCCTGAAATTGGTTGCAGACGGTGCAGAACAGATCGGCGGTACGCTCGGCATCGTAGGCCGCCGAGTGCGCCGAGCTCGCGTCCCATTCGAGGCCTGCGGCGAGCGTGGCGCGCTTGAGGACGGTCTGACCAAACGCGACGCCGCCCAACGTGGCGGTGTCGAAGCTCGAGAAAGGATGAAACGGATTGCGCTTGATCTGCGCGCGCGCCACCGCGGCGTTCAGGAAGGCGAGGTCGAAGAAGGCGTTGTGGCCGACGAGTATCGCGCGGGTGCAATCGGCCGCGCGGATGGCCGTGCGCACTTCGCGAAAAATCCGCATGAGCGCCTCCTCCTCCGAGATGGCCGGCCGCAGCGGGTGGTGAGGGTCGATGCCCGTCACCGCGAGCGAAGCCGGCTCGAGGTTCGATCCGGAAAAGGGAATGACGTGGTGGCGGTGCGTCTCGCCGCGCGTCAATGTGCCGTCACTGCGCATTTCGATGAGCACGGCCGCAATCTCGAGCAGGGCATCGGTCTGCGGGTTGAATCCGCCGGTCTCGACATCGATGACCACCGGCAGAAAGCCTCGAAAGCGCGTTGCGAAGGTGATGGGCGGAAGCTGCGTCATGCGTCTGGCTCGAGGCGCCAGGCCACGCCTTCGCCGGCGCGATAGGGTACGAGCGATCCGCCGCCGAAATCGTACGACGCCGGCACCGTCCACGGCTGCTTGGTCAGGGTGATGCGATCGGAGTGGCGCGGCAATCCGTAAAAGTCGGCGCCGCGCTGGCTCGCGAATGCCTCGAGGCGATCCAAGCGGCCGACGCTCTCGAACACCTCCGCATAGAGCTCGAGCGAGGCATGCGCGGTGAACATCCCTGCGCAACCGCACGCGCTCTCCTTGGCCGACCGCTCGTGCGGGGCGCTATCGGTGCCGAGAAAAAACCGCGGATTGCCGCCGGTGGCGGCACCCACCAGCGCCTCCCGATCGCGCTCGCGCTTGAGTATCGGGAGGCAATAGAAATGCGGCCGGATGCCGCCCGCAAAAATCGCGTTGCGATTGTGCAAGAGGTGCTGGGGCGTGATCGTCGCCGCAACGCCCGCGCGCGCGCCGACGATGAACTCGGCGGCGCTCGCGGTCGTGATGTGCTCCAACACCACCTTGAGCCGCTTGAAGCGCTCGAGGAGCGGTGCGAGCAGCTCATCGATGAAGGTTGCCTCCCGATCGAAGACGTCGACGTCGGCGCGCACCGTCTCGCCATGCACGAGAAGCGGCAAGCCACGCTCCTCCATGCGCTCGAGCACCTCGAAGGTGTTTTCGATGTTCCTCACGCCGGCACCCGAGTGGGTGGTCGCGCCCGCCGGGTAGAGCTTCACGCCGTGTACGAAACCGCTTTGAAGCGCCCGGTCGATCTCTGCGGGTGTCGTGGTCTCAGTCAGAAACAGCGTCATCAGCGGCACGAAACGGCTGTGCACGGGGAGCGAGGCCAGGATGCGGCTGCGGTAGGCGGTGGCGAGCGCCGTGGTGGTGATAGGCGGTGTGAGATTGGGCATGACGATCGCGCGACCGAATCGCACGGCAGTGAACTTCGCGACCGAGACGAGCGCCGCACCGTCGCGCAGGTGCACATGCCAGTCGTCGGGACGATGAATCGTCAGGCTCTCCATGCTCAGGCCGCCTGCGGCCATCCGCGACGCAACAGATCGAGCGTGTAGCGCACGCCGAAGCCCGTGATCTCAGTGCCGATGTGTGCAAGACCGCCATGGCGTGTGCCGGCGGCGAGGTCCAAATGGAGCCAGGCGATCTCCTGCGGCACGAAGCGACTCAGGAAGCGCGCCGCCAGAATATGATCGCCCTTGGACTCGGGCGCACACTGCAGCACGTCCGCCACCGTGCTTTCGAGATCGGTGTCGTAGTCCTTGTCCATGGGGAAGCACCACACGCGCTCGCCGCTTGCGACGCCCGCGGCCTCGATCAGGTTGCGCGTCTCGGGGCGATTGGTAAATGCGCCACTGTAGCGCTCAGTGAGCGCGTAGACGCAGGCCCCGGTGAGCGTCGCGTAATCGATGATCGAGCCCGGCTTGTTGCGCGCCGCGAGCGATAGGGCATCCGCGAGGACCATGCGCCCCTCGGCATCGGTGTGAATCACCTGGATCGTAGTCCCGTTGTGGGCGCGCACCACGTCCTGAGGCTTGTATGCGCGCGGACCGATCCGGTTCTCGGTGATGGCCAACCAGCATTCGACCGTGAGTGGTGAGCGCAGGGAGTGCAAGGCATAGAGGCTGCCGACGGCCACGGCGCTGCCCTCCATGTCGATGTGCATGTCGAGCATGCCCTTGTGCGTCTTGAGGTTCGTGCCTCCGGTATCGAAGCAGATACCCTTGCCCACGAGACTCACGGCGGGTGGGCGGCCGCCGCGCGGCCTGTAGGTGAGCCTGACGATGCCCGCGTCGCGCGCCGCATTGCCCTGCGCCACGGCCAGGAAGGCGCCTGCCCCGAGGCGGCGCAATTCGCGCTCACCGTAGAATCTATAGCCGATGCGCAGATGCCGGGCGAAATCCTCGAGCACACGCCGATAGGCGCGAGCGTCGAGTGAGTTCGGTGGAAGCGCCGTGAGCCAACGGGCAATGTTGTTGCCCGCGGCGCAGGCGAGCGTATATCGCAGGTCGCTGAGTTTTCCCGCGTACGCGATGTCGAGTGCCTTGAGGGCGACTCGCGCCTTCGGCTTGCTCTTGAAGGCGGCGAGCTGAAACGCGGCCGCTTCGACTGCGGCCGCGAGGGCATGGAGCATCGCGCCAGCCGCTTCCTCCTCGCAGCCCTGCTGCCAAACGAGAAGCGACGGCGGCTCGCATTCTAGGGCCGCTCGAGCAAGCTTGCCCGCGGCTTGCAGCCGCTCGAACGTGCTCGCTTGAGCGCAGACGCTCGCGGCGATGAGCAGGGTTTCAGCGCGCTCGCCGACCCGAAGCTGGCAGCAGTCTCCTTCCTTGCGCACCTTTCTGCGATATAGCTCGCGCAGCACGCGGCCATGCGGTAGAGCCGCCCAATCGGCCGCGGCCGGCTTCAGGGGCAAAAGAACGATGGCGGCGGCGTAGCGGGAAAGCTTCGATTCTGGGACACGCTCCGTGATTTGCCGCGCGGGAACGAGCAAGGAGCTGAAGGGCAAGCGAATCGGCATAACTATCTTAGTGTGCTAAATCAGAAATTCGCCATGCACCGAGAGCGCCGCCGCGGCCCGACCGCAAGGCGCGACGACCGCGAATACTTTAGCGTATTCAAGAGAGGAGCAACGCAGCGGGCGGGGCGCCGCGGTGTTCGAATGCCGGCGAATTTCTGATTCAGGACACTAGCCGCAGGCGCAGCGCGGCACGCCCCGCAGTTCGCCCGCACGGCGCGCGCAGTCTGCCAGCTGATCCTGTTGCTTGACCGCGAAAAACCAAACCCCGAAGATAGCGCTGCTTTTTGGGGCAAATAGCGCTTGGGCGCTGTCACGTGCCTGGCATCTTAACAGGACACGTGGGCGCGTGCATGGGCACGTGGGTTTTTTCAAGGTCCTTCTTTTATGACTCAGCAGTCGCCGTTCGAAGACATCGATCCCACGGAAACGCAGGAGTGGCTCGAATCGATCGAGTCGGTGATGCGCGCCCAAGGACCCGAGCGCGCGCATTTTCTGCTCGAGAAGTTGGTGGACTTCACCCGTCGATCCGGCGCTTATCTGCCCTTCAAGCCGAACACCGCGTACCTCAACACGATCTCCCGTGCCCAGGAACCCGAATATCCCGGCGACCGCTCGCTCGAGCGGCGCAACGAGGCGTATATGCGCTGGAACGCGCTTGCCATGGTGGTACAAGCCAACCGCGCGAGCTCCGAGTACGGTGGGCACATCGCGAGCTATGCGTCGGCGGCAACGCTCTACGAGGTCGGATTCAATCACTTTTGGCGGGCAAAGAGCGCCCAACATCCAGGCGACCTGGTGTTCATGCAGGGCCACTCGAGCCCGGGAATCTACGCACGAGCCTATTTGGAGGGTCGCCTCGATGAGGCGCAATTACTGCGCTTTCGTCAGGAGGTGAAGGGCGATGGCCTGTCCTCGTACCCGCACCCCTGGCTGATGCCCGATTTCTGGCAGTTCCCGACCGTCTCGATGGGATTGGGCCCGATGATGGCGATTTTTCAGGCGCGCTTCGTGCGCTATCTGGAGCATCGCGGCATCGTTGCGCCCTCCGACCGTAAAGTGTGGGCGTTCCTCGGCGACGGCGAGATGGACGAGCCGGAATCGATGGGCGCGCTCACCATGCCGGTGCGCGAGGAACTCGACAATCTCATCTTCGTCATCAATTGCAATTTGCAGCGGCTCGACGGGCCGGTGCGCGGCAACGGCAAGATCATCCAGGAGCTCGAGGCGGCCTTCTTGGGCGCCGGCTGGAACGTCATCAAGGTGCTGTGGGGCTCACGCTGGGACCCGCTGCTCGAGCGCGACCAGAAGGGTCTGTTGAAGCGCTTGATGGAGGAGTGTGTCGACGGCGAATACCAGAACTTCAAGTCCAAAGGCGGCGCCTATACGCGCGAACATTTCTTCGGCAAATACCCCGAGCTCAAGGAGATGGTCGCCAACATGTCCGACGAGGAGATCTGGCGCTTGAACCGCGGCGGCCACGATCCGGTGAAGGTGTACGCGGCGTATGCGGCCGCCGTGGCCAACAAGGGCTCGCCAACGGTGATTCTGGCGAAGACCGTGAAGGGATTCGGGCTCGGTAAGTCCGCCGAAGGCTTGAACGTCGCGCATCAGCAGAAAAAGCTCGGCGACGAGGACTTAAAGACCGTTCGTGACCGGTTCAATATTCCGATCTCCGACGAGGAAATCGCCGGCCTGTCCTTCAGAAAGCCCGCGCCCGACAGCGAGGAAATGCGCTATCTGCAGGAGCGCAGGGCAGAGCTCGGCGGGTACCTCCCGGCGCGCTACACCTCGGCGCCGCCGCTCGTGGTGCCACCGCTCGAGGCATTCAGCGCGCTGCTCGAAGGCACGCAGGACCGCGAGATCTCCACCACCATGGCGCTGGTGCGCATTCTCACGACCTTGGTGCGCGACAAGAACATCGGCAAGCACATTGTGCCGATCATCCCCGACGAGGCACGCACCTTCGGCATGGAGGGCATGTTTCGGCAAGTCGGCATCTACTCGTCGGTGGGCCAGCTTTACACGCCCCAAGATGCCGATCAACTCATGTTCTATCGAGAGGACAAGCAAGGCCAGATCCTCGAGGAAGGCATCAACGAGGCAGGGAGTCTGTGCTCATGGCTCGCTGCGGCGACGGCCTACGCGAACCACGGCGTGAGCATGGTGCCGTTCTACGTCTACTACTCGATGTTCGGCTTTCAGCGGGTCGGCGATTTCATATGGGCGGCGGGCGACAGCCAAGCGCGGGGATTCTTGATTGGCGGCACGGCCGGGCGTACCACGCTCGCGGGTGAGGGATTGCAGCATCAAGACGGGCACAGTCAGCTGGTGATGACCGCCGTGCCGAACTGCGTGGCCTACGATCCGGCTTACGCGTATGAGCTCGCCACGATCATCCAGGATGGCCTGCGGCGGATGTATCAGGAGCAGGAGAGCATCTTCTACTACATCACCTGCATGAACGAGAACTACGTTCATCCGCCGATGCCGGCCGGCGTCGAGCAGGGCATTTTGAGCGGGATGTACCTCCTTCAGATCGGCGGCCGCGGCAAGGTACGAGTCACGCTGTTCGGATCGGGGACGATCCTGCGCGAGGTGCAGGCCGCGGCGGAGATCCTGGAGCGCGACTTCGGCGTACCCGCCGACGTCTATTCGGTCACGAGTTTCAGCGAGTTGCGCAAGAACGCGCTCGATATCGAGCGCTGGAACCTGCTGCACCCGACCGCGCCGCCGAAGCAGAGCTACATTCGGCAGGCGCTCGGCGATCGCGAGGGGCCGTTCGTCGCGGCCACCGATTACATAAAGACCGTGCCCGACCAGATCCGTCAATGGGTTCCAGGCCGCTACACGGTGCTCGGGACCGACGGTTTCGGACGCAGCGACTCGCGTGCCCAGCTGCGCCACTTCTTCGAGGTGGATCGCCACTACGTCGTGGTCGCTGCGCTCAAGGCCCTGGCCGACGAGCAGAAGATCGACGTTCAAACGGTTACCAAGGCGATCGAGGCCTTCGGCATCGATCCCGAAAAACCCAATCCGCTCTCCGTGTAGGCTCGAGACACGTGGCGGCGACTCCCCTCAGCGTTCTCGTCCCGGATATCGGAGGCTTCAAGGATGTCGACGTGATCGACGTGCTGGTCAAGGACGGCCAGCGTATCGACAAGGAGACGCCGCTCATCACGCTGGAAACGGACAAGGCGTCGATGGACGTGCCCTCGCCCGCGGCCGGACGCATTGCCCAGATCAGAGTCAAACAGGGTGACAAGGTATCCGAGGGCAGCCTGATCCTGCTGCTCGAAAGCGATGATCAAGCGGCCGAGGCACCGGCTCCGCCGGCCCCCGCAGCGGCGTCCAAGCCCGTGCTCGAGACCAAGGCGGCCCCCGATGTGCCGAGGCCCGCGCCGGAGGCTGCGAGGCCTGCAGCGCCCGAGGCAAGGCCCGCAGCGCCGCAGGCAAAGCCTGCGCCAGTGACCGCGACGGAAGCGACACCGGCAACCGGGGACGGGGCCCGCCCGTCCGCGGTGGATGAATCGGCGTTCTCCAAAGCCTATGCGAGCCCCTCGGTTCGCAAGCTCGCGCGTGAGCTCGGAGCCGATCTCGGCAAGGTCAAAGGCACAGGCCCCAAGAGCCGTATCACGCACGAGGACGTGAAAGCCCATGTGAAGGCGCTTCTCACCAAACCCGCCGCGGCGCCGACGGGGGGAGCGATTCCGCAGGTCGCCAGAGTCGATTTCGCAGCGTACGGACCCGTGGAGGTCAGGCCGCTCTCGCGCATCCAGCGCATTTCCGGCGCGCGCTTGCAGGCGAGCTGGCTCAATCTGCCGCATGTCACGCAGCACGAGGACGCGGACATCACCGATATGGAGATCGCTCGCGTCGCGCTGAAGGGCAAGGCGACGCAGGAAGGCGTGCGGCTGACGCCGCTCGCGTTCATCATCAAGGCCTGCATCGTGGCGCTCAAGGAATTTCCGCGATTCAACGCATCGCTCGATGCCGCCGGCGAGAACCTGGTGCTCAAGAAGTACTTCCACATCGGCTTTGCGGCCGATACGCCGAACGGACTCGTCGTGCCGGTGATTCGCGACGCTGACCGCTGCAACCTGTTCGACATCGCGCGCTCACTCTCCGTCTTGTCCGAGAAGGCGCGCGCCGGGAAACTGAGCGCGGCCGAGATGCAGGGGGGCTCGTTCACGATCTCGAGTCTCGGCGGGATCGGCGGCACGGCGTTTACACCCATCATCAATGCTCCCGAGGTAGCGATCCTCGGCGTATCGCGATCCGCGCAAAAACCGGTGTTCGACAAGGGCGCATTCGTGCCCCGACTGATGTTGCCGCTGTCGCTGTCCTATGATCATCGGGTGATCGACGGCGCCGAAGCGGTACGCTTCATCGTATTTTTGAGCCAGACCCTCGGCGACGTGAAGGCCATGTTATGAGCCTCACCGAGGTGCGGGTGCCCGATCTGGGGGACGCCAAGGATGTGACGGTCGTCGAGCTGCTGGTGAGGATCGGTGCCGAGATTCGCACCGACGATCCGCTCATCACGCTCGAGTCCGAGAAGGCCTCGATGGACGTACCCTCGCCGGTGAGCGGGACGGTGGCGTCGATCGAGATCAAGAAAGGTCAAGCGGTAACGACCGGCACGTTGATCGCGACCGTCACGACCTCGCAAGCCGTGCCTACGCCCTCACCGACAGGCCCGGCCGCAGCGGCCGCCGCGGCGGGGAAGCCCGCTCCGCCCGTGGCGGCGCCGGCGCAGTCTGCCGCGAGGCCCGCAGCGCCTGCGCCGATGGGAGCGCCGCCGGCGGCCTCTAGCGGCGCGCCGAGGCTTCAGCCCTCGCAGGAAGCTCCGCCTGCGCCCCCCGGCGCCCTCGATCTGGTCGTGCTCGGGTCCGGGCCGGGCGGCTACACGGCGGCCTTTCGCGCCGCCGATCTGGGTCTCAAGGTCACGCTCATCGAGCGCTTCCCCGTGCTCGGCGGCGTGTGCCTGAACGTTGGCTGCATCCCGTCGAAGGCGCTGCTGCACGCCGCGAAGGTGATCGAGGATGCGCAGGACATGGCCGCCAACGGCATCGTTTTCGGGCCGCCGCAGATCGATCGCGAACGACTGCGCGCCTGGAAAAATCGCGTGGTGACCAAACTGACGAACGGTCTTAGCTTGCTCGCGAAGCAGCGCAAGGTCGACGTGTTGCGCGGCGAGGCGAGGTTCATCGGCGCGCACTCGCTCGAGCTGACCACGGGCGGCGCGACGCGGCGCGTCGATTTCAAGCAATGCATCATTGCGGCGGGTTCCGAGTCTGTGCGATTGCCGGCCTTTCCCGATGACCCGCGCGTCATGGATTCGACCGGCGCACTCGAATTGCCCGAATGCAAGCGGCTGCTCGTGATCGGCGGGGGCATCATCGGTCTGGAGATGGCCTGCGTCTACGATGGTTTGGGCTCGGCAGTGACCGTGGTCGAGCTGATGGACGAGCTGATGCCCGGCGCGGATCGCGACCTCGTGCGCCCGTTGCAAAAGCGAATCGAGAAGCGTTACGAGCGCATCATGGTGAAGTCGCGGGTCGCCAAGCTCGAGGCGCATGCGCAGGGCTTGCGGGCCACCTTCGAAGGACCCGACGTCCCGCCGCCCCAGGATTTCGATCGGGTGCTGGTGGCCGTGGGACGCAGCGCGAACGGTCATGCGGTCAACGCCGCCGCGGCCGGAGTCACCGTGGACAGGCGCGGGATCATCGCCGTCGACCGGCAGATGCGCACCAGCGCGCCGCATATTTTTGCCATCGGCGACATCGTCGGGGCACCGATGCTGGCGCACAAGGCCTCGCATGAGGCGAAGGTAGCTGCAGAGGTCGCCGCCGGCCTCAAGGCCTCGTTCGACGCGCGCTCCATTCCCTCCGTCGCGTACACCGACCCGGAGATCGCCTGGGCCGGGCTCACCGAGACCGAGGCCAAGGCGCAGGGGATCGGCTACGGCAAGGGGTTGTTCCCGTGGGCGGCAAGCGGTCGCTCACTGGCGATCAATCGCGACGAGGGCTTCACCAAGCTCCTGTTCGACAAAGACACGCACCGCGTCATCGGTGCAGGGATCGTCGGCACCAACGCGGGAGATTTGATTGCAGAAGTCGCGCTCGCGATCGAAATGGGCGCCGACGCGGCGGACATTGGATTGACGGTGCACGCCCATCCGACGCTCTCCGAGACGGTGGCGTTCTCCGCGGAGGCGTTCGAGGGAACGCTGACGGACCTGTACGTGCCGAAGAAGTAGTCGGCTCGCCGGCTGCGGAGCGCAGCGCCGCAATTTAGGATGAAACTCTGATGCCATTGCACTCGAGCATCTCTGCCTGCGTCGGTGGTTCCCAGAGGGTCTCGACGAAGTCGAACATCTCGCGAGTGACATCGAAGGGCAGATCGTAGGTGCCGCCCTTCGCGGCGTTACGTATCTGTACCCTGCGCCAGCGCTCCTCCGGGGGCACGTCCAGAAAGTGCAGCTGCACGGATAGCCCGAACTCGGCCGCCCGCTTCGCAAAGCGCACGCGGCTCGCCTTTTGACTCAGTCCGAGATCGAGCACGCAGGGCACTCCGCGCCGGGCTACCTGCGATGCGGTCGACCAGATCTGCGTGAGGCAGCGCTCTACTCGCTGCATCGACCACGCGGGCTGGAGCGGCCGCGGACTGTCGATCTAAAACAGCGCCGTCATCCATTCGTCAATCGAGAATCTGACCGCGCCGATTCGCTCACTGAGCGCTCGAGCGTAGGTCGTCTTTCCCGCTCCGGTGGATCCGCAAACGAGATGGATGAGGTGATCTGTCATTGCCACGAACTGCGACCGTCGAGGCAGCCATCCTGCCGGTTCGGGTAAACGGGTCGATGGGCCGGAGTCTATGGAGTGCTGGCACACTCCTTGATGAACGCCGTCTTCTGGGCACCGACGAGTTTCTTGGCTCTGGCCTCCTTCACGCAGGTTGTGCGCTTCGCATGCTTCGCGGCGTCGCGGTCTGCGCTCGCGGCCGCGGTGCTCACGTCCTTCGCTTTGGCAGCTCCCGCGGGAGAGGACGGTGCCGAGGGTGAGGCGGCTGATGGAGGGGCTGCCGGCGTGTCGGCGGGGGAGGCAGGCGAGGCCCAGGCTACACCGTGAGCGGATAGAACCAGGAAGACGGCAAGTGCCGCAGCGATGGAGCGCATGGTCGACCCTCGAATCGATGGCCAGCGGCCTGCCACGATGGCCATCGCGTCCGGCCCTCAATCGACGAACCGAGCATAGCGGCCCCGAGCGAGCACTCCGATGAAGCGTGGATGAAACTTGCTTAACCTTGTAACGCCGCGCGAAGTTGCTCCAGAGTGGAGTGCCGCCCCCGATGTCATCGTGCGCCGAGTGCGCCCAGGCGGCTGCGCACGAGCTCGAGGTAGCGTGCCTCATCGGGCGCCCGAGTGGCGCGCTGCGCTTCCCACAGAGCTTGCGCGAGGCTCTCCATGAGCGCGTGCTCGGCGCTGTGCTCACCGCCGAGCCGGCACGTGAGTGAACGATGCAATTCGCGGATTCCCGGGGGCCGATCGATGGACAGCTGTTCGCGGACGGCGAGATGCAGTCCCATATGTAAAAACGGATTATGTTCGGTGGCCGTGGATTCGAGCGCTCGCGCCGCCTGCGGGTCCGCCACGAGGGCCTGATATTGCGGATGACGCTCGATCACATCGGCAATCATCGACTCGAGGGGCGTCAGGGGAGAGCCGGCTAGGCGCCTCTTCCAGGCATCGCTATAGCTCTGCCGCAGCTCGTCTCGGGTATATCCGCCGAGGGTCATGGGGCCGGTGCCTTCGTCTTGTGCCGGTACTCGCAGAGGTCGGCAATGATGCAGCGCCCGCAGGCCGGGTTTCGTGCCGTGCACACGTAGCGGCCGTGCAGGATCAGCCAGTGGTGAGCATCTTTTAGAAATTCCTCGGGCACGAATTTCAATAGCTTGTCCTCGACCGCGCGCACCGTCTTGCCGGGGGCGAGTCCCGTACGATTGGCCACGCGAAAGATGTGGGTGTCGACGGCCATCGTGGCCTCACCAAACGCAGTGTTCAAGACCACGTTCGCCGTTTTGCGCCCGACCCCCGGCAGCCGTTCCAGGGCCTCGCGGGACCTCGGAACCTCGCCGCCGTGCTCGGCCTCGAGGGCCGCGCAGGTCGCGATGATGTTCTTGGCCTTGCTGTTGTAAAGGCCAATCGACTTGATGTACGGCGTGATGCCCTCCACGCCGAGCGCGAGCATGGCGGCCGGCGTGTCGGCACGAGCGAACAGCGCCGCCGTCGCCTTGTTGACGCTCTTGTCTGTCGCCTGGGCCGACAGTATCACCGCGATCAGGAGCTCGAACGGCGAGCGATAGTGCAATTCGGTGCGCGGCGTCGGATTGTCCTTGCGCAGCCGCTCGAAGATGGCGCGCCGTCGCGCCGCGTTCACGATCTCCCCGGCGCGTCGGCAGCGCGCGACGCGGCGGCCTTCATCGCCGCGAGCTGCCGCTGCCGTTCCTCGGCGCGCCTCTCGATCCTCTGCGTGTGCGCCTGGTAGCGTGTGCGATTGAGAGCGGGTCGCAGCGCCGCCGGCTCGGGCGCCGGTCGCATCTCGATGCAGTCGACCGGGCAGGGAGCCAGACAGAGCTCACATCCCGTGCAGCGATCGGCAAGCACGGTGTGCAGGTACTTCCCAGCACCGACGATGGCGTCGACCGGGCAGGGCGGCAGACAGCGCGCGCAGCCGATGCAGCGTGCCTCGTCGATCCACGCGACGCGCAGCGGCGATTCCACCCCGTTCGCCGGATTGAGCGGCCGATACTCTCGGCCCACAAGCTGCGCGAGCGCGCGAATCGTGGCGCTGCCCCCCGGCGGACATTGATTGATTTCGGCCTCCCCGCGCGCGATGGCCTCGGCATAGGGCCGGCACCCCGGGTAGCCGCAGCGAGTGCATTGGGTCTGCGGAAGCAGCGCATCGATACACGCCACGTCGCCGCCAGCGCTGCGCGAGCTCATCGCGGTTACTTGATGCGCATACCGGGAACGGCTCCGGTATCGGGGGACAGGATGAATAACTCACTTCCGCCCGGTCCCGCCGCGAGCAGCATCCCTTCGGAGGTTCCGAAGCGCATTTTGCGGGGCTCGAGATTGGCAACGACCACGATGAGCCGGCCGATGAGCGAGGCGGGCTCGTAGGCGGCGCGAATGCCGGCAAAGATCCGCCGCTCGCCGAGCTCTCCCACATCGAGATGCAATTTCAACAGCTTGTCCGCGCCTGCGATGAAATCGGCATCGAGTACCCGGGCGACGCGCAGATCGATTCGCATGAACTCATCGATCGTTATCGGCGCCGGAGCGGTCGTGCTCGCAGCCCCGTCGGCGGGCGCCCGGGCGTGCGCGGCGGCGGGAGCACGCGCCGCGGCAGTCGCGGCGGCAGTGGTGGCAGTGGTGGCAGTGGTGGCAGCCGTGGAGGTTGCGGCGCCGGCCCTGGCGGCTGGAGCAGGGGCGGATTGCGCAGCGTCGGTGACGGGCTCGATCAGGCGAGCAACGGTCTTCGGATCCAAGCGCGTGGCGAGCGGACGGTAGGGCAGAATCCGGCTACCGAGGAGCGGCCGCGCGGCGCTGTCCCAGCCCCACGCCGGCTCTTGGAAAAACTGCTGGGCCCGTGCGGCCATTTCCGGCAATACCGGCTGCAAATAGATCATCAATGCGCGGAACAGATTGAGTCCCTGAGTGCAGATACCCTGCACCTCGGCGGACCTGCCCGGCTCCTTGGCGAGGGTCCAGGGCTTGTGCGCATCGATGTATTGATTCGCCCGATCGGCGAGACTCATGATCTCGCGTATGGCGGCGGCCGTGTCGCGAATCTCGTAAGCGGCGGCGATCGTCTCACCCGCTGCCGCGAAGGCGGTGTACAACGATGCGTCCGGCAGGTCGCTCGAGAGCGACCCGCCCGCACTCTTGGTGATGAAGCCTGCGCAGCGGCTCGCGATGTTCACGAGCTTGCCCACGATGTCGGAGTTGAGCCGCTGGGTGAACTCATCGAGGTTCATGTCGAGATCCTCGATGCCGAGTCCGAGCTTCGCCGCAAAGTAGTAACGCAGGTACTCGGGATTCAGATGGTCGAGATAGCGGCGCGCGGTGATGAAGGTGCCGCGCGATTTCGACATCTTCTGTCCGTTGATCGTGAGGAATCCATGGGCATGCACGTTGGTCGGGCGGCGCATGCCCGCGGCCTCGAGCACCGCGGGCCAGAACAAGGTGTGAAAGTACAGGATGTCCTTGCCGATGAAGTGATGCAATTCGGCGTTCGAATCGGGCCCGAGGAAGTCCTCGAAGCGCAGGCCGGTGCGCGTGCACAGTTGCGTGAAGCTCCCCAGATAGCCGATCGGCGCATCGAACCAGACGTAGAAATACTTGCCCGGCGCATCGGGAATCTCGAAGCCGAAATACGGGGCGTCGCGTGAGATGTCCCAGTCCTTCAGGCCCTGGGCGAACCACTCCGAGAGCTTGTGCGCGACGCTCTCTTGTACGGCGCTGGTCTTGACCCAGCCCGCCAAGCGCTCTTCGAAGGCGCTCAGGCGAAAGAAGTAATGCTCCGATTCGCGCCACACGGGCGGCGTTCCGCTCACCGCGGAGAGCGGATTCTTGAGATCCGCAGGGGTGTAGGTCGAGTGGCAATTCTCGCAGGAATCGCCGTACTGATCCGGCGTGCCACACACCGGACAAGTGCCTTTGACATAGCGATCGGGCAAGAACATCTTCGCCGTCTCGTCGTAGGCCTGGCGGACGCTGCGCCGGTCGATGTAGCCGGCCTCGCGCAGGCGCAAGTACATGCGGTCGCAAACCGCCCGGTTCTCCGGCGAATGAGTCGAGTCGAAGTTGTCGAATCCGATCAGCATCTGCGCCAGATCGCGCCGATGCTCGACGTTGACGCGCTCGATCAACTCTTCGGGCGTGATTCCCTCCGCCTGGGCCTTGAGCATGATGGGCGTGCCGTGGGTGTCGTCCGCACCCACGTAGTGGCATTCGTGCCCGCGGAGCTTCTGAAAGCGTACCCAGACATCGGTTTGAACGGCCTCGAGGACGTAGCCCAAGTGTATGGGGCCGTTGGCGTACGGCAGCGCGCTCGTGACCAGAATTCGCCGTCGAGGAGTCATAGTAAAATTATGCCATGCCCGCGCAGGGTCCCCTAGATGAATCCCCGGCGTTGGCGCGGGAGTTAGGGCTCGCTCGCCTCGCGATACTGCTCGAATCTCGCTTTGTTGATTGCCTTCTTGTAGGCGTCCTTGCCGGTGATGAGCTTCTGATCGAGAAGCGACTGGATGGCCGCATCCATGAGACGCATGCCGGAAGCGGATCCGGTTTGCATGCCGTTTTCCAACTGATCCATCTTTCCCTGGCGAATCAGATTCGCGATGGCGGGCGTGTTGACCAAAATCTCCAGAGCGGCGACTCGGCCTTTCTTGTCGGCCTTCGGAATGAGCTGCTGCGATACCACCCCGCGCAGGCTGGTGGAGAGCATCGTACGCACGTGAGGCTGCTTGTCGGCGGGAAACGCGTTGACCAAACGATCGACCGTGGCCGCGGCTCCGTTCGTGTGCAGCGTCCCCATCACCAGAATACCCATTTCGGCCGCTGTCACCGCAATGCTCATGGTTTCCAGATCGCGCAGCTCGCCCACCAGGATGACGTCCGGATCCTCGCGCAGCGCCGACATCAGCGCCGTGGAGAAGCTCGCGGCATGCACCCCGATTTCACGTTGGCTGATCAGGCAGTTCTTGCGCGTGTGCACGAATTCGATCGGATCCTCGATGGTGAGAATGTGGCCCTTCTCGCGCGAGTTGATGTCGTCGATCATGGCGGCAAGCGTCGTGGACTTGCCCGACCCCGTCTTTCCGGTGACCAAGATGAGACCGCTGTTGATCTTGCAAAGCCCCATCACGGCATCCGGCAAATTGAGCTCCTTCGCCGTGCGCGCCTTGGATGGAATCGCACGAAACACGGCGCCCATGCCGTTCAGCTGGCGCATGACGTTGACGCGGAATCGAGCGACGCCCGGAATGGAGTGAGCGAAATCGGTGCCGTCCTTCGATTCGAAGCGCTCGATCGAGAGCTTCGGCATGATCTCGTACAGCGTGCTCTTCACCATGTCCGCGGCGAGCGGTTCCGTACGCAACGGCTTGAGCTCCCCGTACTGGCGCACTCGCGGCAGATCTCCTGCGAGAAAGTGTAGATCCGAGCCGTCGCGCTCGAGGATTTGGGTGAGGAAGGCGTCGATGGCGGCCACGGCGCGCTACGACTCGGCGGGCTCGAGGGGCGCCGGTGCGCCGGAGAGATCGCTGACGAAGCGCTGGAATGGGCGCTTGTCGGCCGCATAGGAGTAGGCCTGCTCCGGATCGATCTCCTTCGCCTGAATCGCCGCAAGCAGCGCCTGATCCAGCAATTGCATGCCCTGATCCTTGCCCATTTGCAGCTGACTCGGTATCTGGTGTGTCTGATCGGTCATGATCAGTTTTCCGATGGCCTTCGTGAGCACCATGATCTCGCACACCGCGCGGCGCGCGCGCAGGTCCGGAGTCTTGAGCAGCACCTGGGTGATGACGGCGATCAGGCTCGAGGCGAGGAAGGTCTTGGTTTGCTCGCGTTCTTCGTGCGGCAGCGCATCGATGATCCGATCGATTGTCTTGGTGGCGCTCGTGGTGTGCAAGGTCCCGAGCACGAGATGCCCGGTCTCCGCCGCCGTCATCGCCATGGAGATCGTCTCCGCATCGCGCATTTCGCCGACGAGGATCACGTCCGGATCCTCTCTCATGGCGGCGCGGACGCCTTCGGCGAACGATGGCAGGTGCGTACCCAATTCACGCTGGATGACTTGGCTCGACTTGCTCTTGTGGACGAACTCGATCGGATCCTCCAGGCTGATGATGTTGAGCGTGCGCGTGGAGTTCAGATAGTCGATCATCGATGCGAGCGTGGTCGTTTTGCCCGTGCCGGTGGACCCGGTGACCAGGATCATGCCCTGATGGTGATCGCAGAGCTTCTTGACGATCGGCGGCAGCCCGAGCTGATCGATGCTCGGCATCTGCGTGGGAATGGCACGAAAGGCGGCGCCGACGCCGGTTTCCTTGCGGTACACATTGACCCGAAAGCGCCCGCCATCGGCGGACACGTAGGAGAAATCGAGATCATGCCCCTCGCGCAATACCTTCATCTGTGACTGCGTGAGGATTTCCGTGATGTAGCTCTCGAGTTCCGCATCGCCCAAGTTGCGAAACTTGATCGGCATCAGATCCCCGTGCATGCGCAGCATCGGCGGCACGCCGACCGCCAGGTGCAGGTCCGAGCAGCCCTGCGCGGTGCCGAGCTTGAGGAACGCGTCGACTCTTGCCATAACGCCCAAGGCTACCTGTAAGCACTTGGATTTTCGAGCGTTTACTGCCGCGAAGGTCCATAAACGTGAGCTGCGTCTAGCGCCTCACGTCCGACTGTCGGTCAAATCGGGTGCCGGAGGGGGTCCCGGAAGCGTTAGAGGAACTTCTCGAGCGATTGGCGCAGCTCATCCATCGATTGCGCCCGCTTGGACTTGTCGAGGGCCATGCACTTCATCACCAAGTTGCTCAATTCGATCGGCAGGGACTTGTTGATCTCGATAGGCGGCCGCGCCTTGCCCTGAACGTGCTGGTACATGACCGACATGTGATCGCCGCGGGAGTAGGGAGGAACCCCCGTGAACAGCTCATACAGGATCACCCCGAGGCTGTAAATGTCGGCGCGCTCGTCGACCTTCTTGCCGAGAATCTGCTCGGGCGCCATGTATTTCGGGGAACCGATGACATAGCCGGTCTTGGTCAGCTGCGTATCGCCCTCTCTCTGTGCCGCCGCCACGCCAAAGTCCACGATCTTGACCAGCCCCTCGTTGTCGATCAGCACGTTGGCGGGCTTCAAGTCGCGATGGACGATTCCGGCCTGGTGCGCGACTGCCATACCGGTCGCGATGTCGATGCCGAATTTCACGGCGCGCTTGAGCTCGACCGGCCTCTCGTTGACGATCTCCCCGCCCAAGGTGTGAGACGGGAAGTACTCCATGGAGATCGCGTAATTGCCGCGGATGTACAGGAAGTCGTAAATGCGGATCACGTTCTTGTGGGTGATCTTGCGGCTGTAGCGCAACTCGTGCACGAAGCGCTTCATCATCTCCTCGTCGGCGGAGACGTTGGGGTTTAGGAATTTGAGGATCAAGCGCTCCTCGACGACGGTGTCCTCCATGAGCAGCACCGTGCCGAATGCCCCCTTGCCGATCTTCTCGATGAATTTGTACCGGCCCTCGATGACGTCGCCCGTCTTGAGCGTAGCGATATCGAGCTTCGCGGACAGCGACTGGGCCTCGCTTTCGCGGATGACCTGGGCGATCTCCTTATTGTCGATGAGCAAGGTCTTCGACGGCTCAGATGCCGGCGGCGTCGGCCGCTGCGCGGCCACGCGTTGACTCGACGCGGCCATGGGCGTCGCGGCGGTCGAATGCGCCGAGAATCGCTGGTCGAGCTCGTCCACGGCGCGCGTGACCGCCTGATTGAGCGTTCCGTCGTCGCCGGTCGAGAGCGCCTGCAAACGCACCCGAATCGTATTCGCGCGCCGCTCGTCGGCCAATTTGGCGAGCGCCGCGATCGTTTCCACCTTGATATCGTTTTCCGAACGCTGCAGGAGCGGCAACAGCTGCTCGACGCTCTTCTGATCGCCGACCTTGCCGATGGCTCGCACCACCGTCGGCAAAGATTTGGGCTCAGCGGAGGAGAGCATCTCGACGAATCGCGGCAGCGCCTTGGTGCTGCCGATCTCGGCAAGCGCATCCACGGCGCGCTCGCTAACCCACCAATCGCGATCCTTGGTGGCCTCGATCAGCTGCGCCACCGCCCGCTCATCCTTGGTCTGGTTCAGGATTTCGATGGCCGCGCGCCGAATGTCCTGATTCTCGTCCTTGACCAGTGCCAACACGGCCTCCACCACTTTCGGACCGCCGATCTTGCCGAGCGCATCGGCTGCGCGCGTGCGCACCCACCAATCGCTGTCGGCGATTACTTCGAGCAAGTACTTGACCGATTTGGATGTCCCCACCACGTTGAGCACCTCGACGGCGGCGCGCCGAGCGTACTCGTTCTCGTCCTTGAGCACCTCCACCAGATGCTTGACCGTGTCGGGGTGGTTGGCGTGGACCACCAGATCGACCGCCTTGTTCTGCACTTCGATCTCCGGATCACGGAGCATGCCGCAGATGAGCGCCATGTCGAACGGTGGCTCCATGCGCGCGAGCGCCGAGAGCGCTGCTGACCGAATCAGCTTGCCGTGGTCCTTGAGTTGTTTCTGAAGGGCCTCCTTGACGCGCGGCAGATTGAAGCGCGACAGGACCTGGATGATGTTCAGCCGCACGAGCGGGTCCTTGCCGTCCATTCGAGCGATCAAATCGTCGACCGAGGATTCGTCCGCCATGTCGGCGATGATCTTGAAGAGCGCGGCGCGCTCGGTCGGCTCCTGCGTGTGGGCCGCATTCAACAGATCGCGCACCGCGAAGCGGCTCTTCTGCGCGGCGATCACCTCGATGATCGCCGGCTTCGGCATGCCCTCCTTGCTCAAGGCATCGAGCAGGGCCGAGGTCGGGTAGTTTCGGCTCGAGCAGAGGGCCCACACAATCCCTGATACCGCCCGACCGTTGGTCTCTCCCATGGTCTTGAGGAGCTGGGGGAGCGTTTTCGCGTCGATGAGCTTCGCCAGCACCTCGATGTAGGCGGCCGTCTCGCGCTTCTCCGCCGTCGCAAGCGCCAGCACGATCGGCTCGATAGCGCTCGGCCCCAGGCCAAGAAGCTTCTCCAGCGCCTTTTGCCCCTCCGGGCTCGCCGGATTGGCTCCGGACTTGATTTCGGCAATGAGCCGATCGGCACGGTAGTTGGCGAATAAACTCATTCGCGGGCCTGGACTCGACTGCCTCGGAGAAGCTCCATTCTCACCGTATTCGCAACGCGCACCCGGCTTCAATTCTCACTTTAGCGAATTATGCCACATTGCAAGGCGCCCGCCGCCGCCCTCGCCCCCGAGCACGATGTGGACGGGCCCGCCGTAGCACCCTGGGTTAGAATGCGTCGATGAGCTCCACCCTCGATACCGCGTATCTGCGAGAGAAACTAGCGACTTATACGGATCCCTACATGGCCCAGACGCTCGGCCAGGCGAAAGCCATCGAAGCGGTCAGCGTGCACGGCGGCGCGGTCGATATCGACCTCAAGCTCGGGTTTCCGTGCGGCGACTACGCGGGGGAGCTCGGGCCGGCCTTGCAGAGCTTCCTTGCCCCAACGCTCGGCGGCGCACGCCTCAACCTGAGGTTGCGGGCCGACATCATCGCCCACGCGGTGCAGCGCACGCTGAAGCCCCTCGCCCAGGTCAAGAACATCGTTGCGGTCGCTTCTGGCAAGGGCGGCGTGGGTAAGTCGACCACCGCCGCCAATTTAGCGCTCGCCTGGGCGGCGCAGGGCGCACGAGTAGGGCTTCTCGATGCCGATATCTACGGCCCGAGCCAGCCCCAGATGATGGGACTCGCCGGATCCAGGCCACAATCCGCGGACGGCAAGCACATCCTCCCCCTGCGGGCGCACGGAGTCGAAGTCATGTCGATCGGCTTCCTGATCGATGCCGAGCAGCCGATGGCCTGGCGCGGACCGATGGTGACCCAGGCGCTGACCCAGCTCTTGGGCGAGACCAGCTGGGGCGAGCTGGATTATCTGGTCGTCGACATGCCGCCGGGGACGGGTGACATTCAGTTGACCCTGGCCCAGCGGGTGCCCGTGAGCGGCGCTATCATCGTCACCACCCCCCAGGACATCGCCCTTCTGGACGCGCGCAAGGGACTCAAGATGTTCGAGAAGGTGGAAGTGCGGGTCCTCGGCGTCGTCGAGAACATGAGCGTCCACGTGTGCAGCCAATGCGGCCACGCGGAGCACATCTTCGGCGCCGGAGGGGGCGCACGCATGGCCCAACAATACGGCGTGCAGTTGCTCGGCGAATTACCGCTCGACATCCGCATCCGTGAGGAAGCCGACGGCGGCACTCCGACCGTCGTCGCCGCGCCCGGGAGCGTCCGCAGTCGCGCCTATCTCGAGATGGCGCGTCGCGCCGCGGCGAGGCTCTCGACCTTGAACAAGGACTACAGCGCGATGTTCCCCAAGATCACGATCGAGGCGACGTGAGCATCAAAAGCGACCGGTGGATTCGCCGCATGGCGAGCGAGCATCGGATGATCGAGCCGTTCTCGCCGCAGCAGGTACGAACCGCGGGGGACCAGAAGATCGTCTCCTACGGCACCTCGAGCTACGGCTACGACGTGCGCTGCGCGGATGAGTTCAAGATCTTCACCAACATCAATTCGACGATCGTCGACCCCAAGGGTTTCGACGAGAAGTCGTTCGTCGACTTCAAAGGACCCGTCTGCATCATTCCACCCAATTCATTCGCGCTCGCGAGCACGGTCGAGTATTTCCGCATCCCGCGAACGATTCTCACGGTGTGCTTGGGGAAGTGCGTGACCGGCGACACGCGCGTCGTCGACGCCGGCACGGGCGCGTACGTGCCGATCACGGAGATGGGTTGGGGTAAGAGCACCCTGGCCTGGAACGGCCGCCGGATGCAGCGCGCGAAAGTCTCGGCCTTCATGGCGCAAGGCAAGCGCGAGATCTTCGAGTTGCGCACCCGTGCCGGGCTGCGCATTCGTGCGACGGCGAATCATCCGTTCCTCGCGCTCAATAAGTGGGTTCCGTTGAGCGACTTGGGGCCGGGCGATCGCATAGCGGTGGCTCGGGAGATTCCCGTCTTTGGGAAGACGCCGGTTCCGGACCGCCTAGCGACTCTTCTCGGAGTGAGCCTCGGGCTTCGGGGCGCGGCCGAGAAGTTCGTGCCGCAGTCGATCTTCACGGCACCCGAGCGCTCCGTTCGGCTGTTCCTGCAGTCGCTCTTCAGCGGCGAGGCGGGCCATGTCCGACTCGTAGACCAGAAGGTGTCCATCGAGTACGACTCGACGTCACGGCGGTTGATCGAGGACGTGCGCCATCTGCTGCTGCGCTTCGGTATTTTGTCGCTGATCCGTGATGAGGCGACGGCAGCGAGCGGCGGGGTCTGCAAGCTACAGATTCGAGAGGATGAGCAAATACGTCGCTTCGCGCAGAGAGTCGGTCTCGTCCCCGGATCCGTGAGACAGGGCGTGCTCGAGGATGCGGTGCGCGCGATCAGCGTGCAGGCGCCCCTCGCCGTTCGCGCCATGCCGGATGGGTCGGAGCCGAGGGTAGCGCGGGGTGCGCGCTTTGCCGTTGACGCAGATGTCACGGCGGGCGTTGAAGGACCCGTATGGGACGAGGTCGAGCGAATCGAGCCGGCCGGAGTGGAAGAGGTCTTCGACATCACCGTCCCGGGGCCGCACAACTTCGTCGCCAATGACTTCATCGTTCACAATTCGACTTACGCGCGTTGTTTTCGGGGCGACACTCGCGTGGCTCTTGTCGATGGGACGGCGCCTACGCTCGAAGAGATGGCTGCTCGGCACGACTCCGGCGAGCTCTTCTGGGGCTACAGCATCGGGCAAAATGGCAGGCTCATCGTGAGTCTGCTGGACAAACCCCGGTTCATAGGGCGAGACTCGCTCCTGCAGATCGAGTTAGATAACGGCGAGCAGATTCGCGCGACGCCAGATCACCTGTTCATGAGGCGCGACGGGCGCATGACGGCGGCTCATAGCCTGCGCCCGGGAGATGCACTGATGCCGCTGTACCGGGACCTGGTCCACGGATACGAGTCGGTATATCAGCCGATCGACGGTCATCTCTGCCCCACGCAGCGCTTGGTGGATGAGTGGAACGTGCGGCACGAAATTTACGCGGACGTTCCTGGTACGCATCGCCGGCATATGGACTTCGATCGCCGCAATAACCGGCCAACGAATATCGAAAGAATGATGGCGTCTCGTCATGCCGATCCGAGCGAACGGGCGCGTCAATCGAACCTCATGGTCGCTGCGTGGGCTGCGGATGGGGGCGTGATCGCGCCCTTCACAGGGAGCCCCGCTCATCGCAACCACAAGGTCGCAGCCCTTCGCGAGATGGACGGCGACCACGATGTCTACTGCTTGACGGTTCCGGAGGCCGGTAACTTCGCCTTGCAGTCGGGGGTATTCGTCCATAATTGCGGAATTATCGTGAACGTGACCCCGCTCGAACCCGAATGGGAGGGTCACGTCACGCTCGAGTTCTCCAACACCACGCCGCTTCCCGCGAAGATCTATGCGAACGAAGGTGTCGCGCAGATGCTGTTCTTCGAATCGGACGAGGTGTGCGAGACCTCTTACAAGGATCGCGGCGGAAAATATCAAGGCCAGCGCGGCGTCACGCTGCCGAAGACCTGACGAGCCGCCTCAGCGCTTCAGGGACCGGATCCGGATCGCAAACTCGAGCTTGTTCTCGCGCGTCCGTTCGGCCTGGATCGGGACGAAGCCAAGCTCGGGCGCAAACCACATGCGCAAGATGCGATTGCTGCCAGTCTGGCGGCTTGCGACGATCACGGTGTGCAGCGTACCGAGCGCGGTCTCGAGATCCGTCTCGCCTTCGCGCCGGTAGGAAAATTCCTTTACCCTGTCCTTGTCGATGATGTGAAAGGTCGGCGGGAGGTTCCCGTTCTTGAGGTCGAGCATGACCGCGATCTGAATGGACAAGAGGTCCTGTGTTCCCGGCGGAAGCGCGAGGTCGAGCGGCTTGCCTTCCGTGGAACCGCGCGCATGGCCCGAGTCCCAATCGAAATCGAAGCTGACCGAAGAGGAGCCCTCCTCGGCCCTGTATTTCTCGGGGCGCACTTGATCGTCGATCACCCGCAACCAGCTTTGCTGAATGAGGTCGCTCGAGTACACCAGGCGAAAAATGCCGCGCGCGCTGGTCGTCCAGGTGTAATGATAGCGGCCCGCTTGCTTGTCGATCTGCAGTTGCAGATCGCTGGTTCCCACGCTGATATTTTTCCATTCCGCTACGTAGTGCGCTGAAAAGGGTCGAGGGATCGCATCATGCCCTATGCCCGGCGCCTCCGCGGCGGCCGGCGCCGGCTCCGCCGGCGGCTCGGACGCCTGAGGTTGCAAGACGGTCAACGCCGCCAGCGCGATGACCCAAAGCGGCATGTCGAAAGCGGGAAACCGCATCAGGGCGCCTCCGCAGCATCCAACCCTTGGTATTGCACGGGGCTCGACAGGGCCTTGCCGTCGAGCCAAGCGCCGCCCTCCGCGCAGCGCAGGCGCCCGGTACAGTACCAGCGCACGGCGAGTGGATAGATCCGGTGCTCGAGGACCTGCACTCGCGCGGCTAGGCTGTCGGCGTCATCGTCCGGCTCGACCTGAACTCGAGCCTGGATGATGCGCGGCCCCCCATCGAGCTCCTCGGTGACGAAGTGCACGGTCGCTCCATGTTGCAGCTCACGCGCCTCGAGGACGCGCCGGTGCGTGTGTAGCCCCGGATACTTGGGCAACAGCGAGGGATGGATGTTCATGATTCGACCTGCGTATCGCTGGACGAAGCCGCCGGAGAGGATCCGCATGAATCCGGCGAGCACGATGAGGGTAGGAGAGAAAGTATCGATCTCGCCGGCGAGCGCGCTGTCGTAGTCCGAGCGCGAACCCTGAGCGGGCAGTGCGCGGGCGCTGATTCCGAGATCGCGAGCCACCTGTAGGCCCGCGGCATCCGGCCGGTCCGAAAGGACGCCCACGACCGCGTAGCCCATGGCCGAATCGCGGCTGCGCTCGACGAGCGCCCGCATGTTGCTGCCGCGTCCGGAGATCAGCACGACGACAGGCTCGCGATGTTCTTGGTGGCTCAAGCGATCACGACGCCGCGCGATCCTCTGCGCACTTCGCCGATGGGGAGCGCGGGCTGGCCGACGCGCTGCAGGCTCGAGATCGCGCGGGCAGCGTCGCTCGAGCGGACATGGATGGTCATGCCGATGCCGCAGTTGAACACGCGATACATCTCCTCGTCCGCGATATGCCCCTCGGCTTGCAGCCAATCGAACACCGGCTCACGAGGCCAGGAGCTACGCTCGAGAACGACTTCGAGGCCTTCCGGTAGCACGCGGGGTATATTCTCGAGAAGTCCCCCGCCCGTGATGTGGGCGAGACCTTGCACGGGAATCTCGCGCATGAGCTCGAGCAACGGCTTGACATAGATGCGGGTGGGTGCCATGAGCCGATCGAGGAGTGCCACGCCATCCACCCCGAGGTCGGGCCGGGCGCCGCTCACCTCGAGAATCTTGCGAATCAAGGAGAAGCCGTTCGAATGAGGCCCCGAGGAGGGCAGGCCCAGCACCACATCGCCGGCCGCCGTGCGCGCGCCGTCGATGATGCGATCCTTCTCCACGATACCGACACAGAAACCGGCAAGATCGTAGTCCTTTCCGTGGTACATGCCCGGCATCTCGGCCGTCTCGCCGCCCACCAGCGCGCAACCCGCTTGCAGGCAGCCCTCGACGATGCCTGCGATGATGCGCTCGCCGACACCCACGTCGAGATGACCGGTCGCGAAATAGTCGAGGAAGAACAGCGGCTCCGCGCCCTGCACGACGACATCGTTCGCGCACATGGCGACCAAATCGATGCCGACACCGTCATGCCGTCCCGTATCGATGGCGAGCCGCAGCTTCGTGCCGACACCGTCGGTTCCGGATACGAGTACGGGTCTGGTGTAGCGCTCGAGCGGGACCTCCACCAGGGCGGCGAAGCCGCCGATTCCGGCGAGGACCTCGCGGCGCAGGGAGCGCTCGACGCGCGGCTTGATGCGCTCGATGAGCTCGTCACCCGCATCGATGTCGACGCCCGCCTCGCGATAGGTCAGTCGCTCAGTCATCCGATTCCTCAGCGCGCGGGGCCTACCCCGGGCGATTCCTTGAATACGCGGCGAGCCTACCCCGGCGCGTCGGCAAGCTGTGGTATTTTACATGAGAGAATCGAACGACTGATGCAATTGCGCCATGGCACGTGATTTCAACGCTTGCACTCGACATTTGCGCCTGTGGGTGTTCGTGTGCGCGACCTTCGGCTCGTTGGGCTCGAGCTTTGCGCTCACGCGCGCGGATCTCTATCAGGCGACGGCGCCGGTAGCCGATCGATCCGAGGCCGCGCAAACCGCCGCGTTCGAGGCGGCTCTGCGAACGGTATTGATCCGTGTCACCGGCCGGTTGACGGCCGATGCGGATCCGGCGTTCGCGCCGTTGCTCGACAACGCACGCCGCTACGTGCAGCAATACCGCGCGGCGCCCGAGAATCAGCTTTGGGTCGCTTTCGATGGAGCTGCCATCGACCGCTGGCTCACACAGAATAACCAGCCGTTATGGGGGCGCGAACGGCCGTCGACCTTCGTCTGGCTCAGCGTGCAAACCGGCCCACAATCGGGCACGGTAGTCACCGCTGACGAGGGCTCGGAGCTCAAGTCCTCCATCGATGCGACGGCGATGGTGCGTGGTGCTCCGATCATCTGGCCGAGCGCGGCGGATTTGCAGCGCAATCACCTGGACTACGCCGGCCTCGCGAGCGCAACCCCGAGCTCCCTCGCCGAGCTCGGGCACCGGCTAGGAGGCGCGGGTATTCTGGTTGGTCATGCCAACACCTCGACCCTCTCGGCCGGGGTGAGATGGACTTACCTGTTTCAGGATCGCAGCAGCGAGTTCTCGGGATCGGGCACGGACGGCGTCAATCGTGCCGCGGATACCTATGCGAGCCTATATGCGGTGAGCGGGAGCCTGGCCCCCGTCGATATCGAAGTCACGGGGGTGAGCGATCTCAAGGACTATGCCCTGGTGCAGAGCTACCTCGAATCCATGACTTTCGTTTCCCACGTGAGCGTCGAAGGGTTGAGCGGCGATGCGGTCCGATTCCGCCTGAGCACTCGCGGTGGCGCCGAGCCCCTTCAGCATGCGCTTTCCCAGGGCGGG
>Ga0187784_10000208_pt1 | contig 40336 bp, 35 predicted proteins | sample 1015_SJ02_MP15_2_FD_132964 | JGI IMG/M metagenome (GOLD analysis project Ga0187784, IMG submission 132964) | Tropical peat soil microbial communities from peatlands in Department of Meta, Colombia - 1015_SJ02_MP15_20_MG | ecosystem: Environmental > Terrestrial > Soil > Wetlands > Peat | place... | reverse complement strand
GCAAGCTGCTGCCCTTCCTGCGACGATGGCATCGTGCCGATGCTGGCAAGACCAAGCACGTCGTCCATTACAACGGCCAGCCGATCAAGCGCGACGCCCATACCGCCTGGAACAGAGCCAGGAAGCGTGCCGGCCTACCCTGGCTCCATCCCCATGTTCTACGACACACTAGGGCGACCTGGATGGTGCAGCGTGGTGTGTCACCATGGCAGGCCGCCGGCTTTCTTGGCATGACAGTGAAGGTCCTGGAACAAATCTATGGCCACCACAGCCCCGACTACCAACGGGAGGCCGCCGATATTTAAATCTGTGCCGAAACTGTGCCATAGACTACAGAAATGCCCATGAATCCTGTGCATATTATTGGCGGCGGGCTTGCCGGTTCCGAGGCGGCCTGGCAGATCGCGCGCCGCGGCGTGCCGGTGCTGCTGCACGAAATGCGGCCTGAACGCTCGACCGCGGTGCACAAGACCGGACAATTCGCCGAGCTCGTCTGTTCGAACTCGTTCCGCTCGGACGATGCCGAGGCGAGCGCGATCGGTCTCCTGCACGCCGAGATGCGGCGGCTCGGTTCGCTGGTGATGCGCGCGGCCGACGCGCACAAGCTGCCAGCCGGCGGCGCGCTCGCCGTCGATCGCGAAGGTTTTGCCGGCGCGATCACCGCCACGCTCGAAGGCGAGCCGCTGATCGAAATCCGCCGCGACGAGGTTGTTTCGTTGCCGCCAGAGTGGGACAGCGTCATCGTCGCGACCGGCCCGCTCACGTCGCCGGCGCTTGCCGAGACGATCGGGGCGCTCACCGGCGAGAGCGCGCTGGCCTTCTTCGACGCAATTGCGCCGATCGTGCACCGCGAGACGATCGATTTCGACATCGCCTGGTTCCAGTCGCGTTACGACAAGGCCGGCCCCGCCGGCTCCGGGGCTGACTACATCAATTGTCCGCTCACGCGCCCGCAATACGAAGATTTCGTCGATGCGCTCGTTGCCGGCGACAAGATCGAATTCCACGACTTCGAAACGGTGACGCCCTATTTCGATGGCTGCTTGCCGATCGAAGTGATGGCCGAGCGCGGACGCGAAACGCCGCGCCATGGGCCGATGAAGCCGTTCGGCCTCACCGATCCGCGTCATCCGGCGACAAAGCCTTACGCCGTGGTGCAACTGCGTCAGGACAACAAGCTCGGCACGCTGTTCAATATGGTCGGCTTCCAGACCAAACTGAAGCATGCCGAGCAGGTGCGCATCTTCCGCACCATTCCCGGCTTGGCCAAGGCCGAGTTCGCACGGCTCGGCGGCCTGCACCGCAACACCTTCCTCAATTCGCCGAAACTCCTTGATGCGACGCTGCGGCTCAAGGCGATGCCGCGGCTGCGCTTTGCCGGACAGATCACCGGCTGCGAGGGCTATGTCGAGTCGGCGGCGATCGGCCTTCTCGCCGGCTCCTTCGCCGCGGCCGAGCGGCGCGGCGAAGAGCCACGATTGCCGCCGCCGACCACCGCACACGGCGCGCTCATCGGTCACATCACCGGCGGTCATGTCGAGACGATCGATTCCGGCGCCCGCTCGTTCCAGCCGATGAACATCAATTTCGGCCTGTTTCCGCCGCTCCGGCACGGCGCTGCGCGGGACAGCAAGAAACCGGCGCTTTGTGCGCGCGCCCTTGGCGATCTCGACGCCTGGATCGGCGCAGCCGTGCCCCACGCCGCCGAGTAGGAGCGATCATGCGGCAATTCGCGCCGGATTGCGCGCCGCGCGCCAGATCAGCCATTGCCGCCGCCAGGGCGGAATCTCAGCGGGATTGAATGGCTCGCTGCGCGCCAAGCGATCGAGCAAGGGCCGCACCAGCGCGACGGGTAGGAGAGCCGGAATGGCCTTTTGCGGGAGCGCGGTCACGTGCTCCCGCGCCGTGTCAAGATGACGGCTGGCGAGGTCTCGCAACTCGGCAAGCGCGGCCGAGAGGCCGGCCGAAGATCGGCCGGCGAATATGTCATGCGGATGTGTCTGATGGCGCTCCAAGACCTCGGCGGGCAGGTAGAGCTGGCGGCGCGCGCTGTGGAGCGGGAAGGCGCGGATGAGGCCGGCGATGGCGTAGGCTATTCCGGCCGGCCCGGTGACCGCTTCGGCGTCGGACCCGGACAGGATTTGCGCCGCGAGCGCAAACAGTGCCGAAGCGGTCTTCGCCGCGTAGACGTCGAGCGCGGCGAGACTCTCCATCGGGTCATCGTACAAATCAAAGCGCCGCGCCTCGATCAGCGCCATCAGCCTTCCCGCAGCGAGACCGTGGTGCGCTATCGTTTCGAGAAGCGCGGAGGCGACCGGATTGGCGCGCGCCTCCTCGCCTCTTTCGCCGCTGATGACTTCGCTCCACCACTGCAGGCGGATTTCGCCGGGAAGCGGCTCTCGCGCCACTTCGCGGACGCGCGCAACTTCGCTATTGAAGGCGTAGAGGGCATGCAACGCGCCGCGCCGTTCTGCCGGCGCGAACAGCGTCGCAATGAAACGGTCGCGGTCGGTCGCCCGGACGAGGTCGGCGCAATAGGCGAAAGCATCGGGCATGGGCGGAACTTAGAGCGCGATCGCTTCTTATTGAAGCGATCGCGCTCTAAGTCTTTCGTGGAGCATGATCTTTGCGGAAAACCGGTTTCCACTTTTCCGGATCATGCTCAAGCAGTGTCAGGCCACAGCGATCACGCCACGGCGATCAGGCCGGCGCCCACCCGGCGCCCCTCCATCAGCATCACGTTATAGGTGCGCACCGCCGGGCCGGTTGTCATCGCATCGAATGAGATGTGCGCCTCGCGAAAGCGGGCGCGCAAAGGCTCCGGTGCGGCCCAAGGCGCGGCGCCGGTCCCGAGAATGAAGAAATCGAGGCCGCCGGCGCGGTCAAAGACGAGCGCCAAGCTTTCGTCCGTCAGTGCGGCACAGCTTTCAACCGGCCACGCCCAGATGCCGTCCGGCAGGCATAACAGCGAACCGCGATGCGACATGCCGGCAAAGCGGAAGCCGCCGCCGCCATGGGCGTCGATCAACTCCTGCCGCGGCAGATGCGGCGCCTCCACTAGCGCGGCGCCCGGGCACGCTGCGGCGGCGCGAGGGGCTTTGTGACGGCGGCGGGCGCTTCGGGCGACTTCTCGGGCTCTTCCGCCTCGCCCAAGCGCGTGCGGCCGACGCCGAGATAGATCAGGATCGGCGAGGCAATGAACACCGACGTATAGGTGCCGACCAGGACGACGCCGAACATCATCGTGGCGGTGAAGCTGCGGATCGCTTGACCGCCGAACAGCAGCAGCGCCAGCAGCGACAGCGACACGGTGAGGTGGGTGACGATCGAGCGCGACAGCGTCGCATTGATCGACGCATTGAGGAGCTCGGGCATCGACAGGCGTTTGTAGCGGCGCAGCATCTCGCGGATGCGGTCGTAGATCACCACCGTGTCGTTGAGCGAATAGCCGAGAATGGTCAGGAGCGCGGCTATGCTGGTGAGATCGAAATCGACCCGGGTCAGCGACATGAAGCCGACCGTGAGCACCAGGTCGTGCACGTTGGCGATCATGGCACCGAGCGCGAACTGCCATTCGAAGCGGAACCAGAGGTAGATCAGGATCGCGGCGATCGCGAGCACGAGGCCGATGGTGCCGTAGGCAAGAAGCTCAGTGGATACGCTCGGTCCCACCACCTCGACCCGGCGATAGTCGACCTCGTTACCCAGTGCCGCCCGCACCTTCTGCACCGCCTCCTGCTGCGCCGCGTCGCCGCCCGGCTGCTCGGAGATGCGGATCAGCACGTCGTTTGCGGCGCCGAACTGCTGCAGCTGGAAATCGCCAAGCTGCAGCGAGCCGATGGCCGAGCGCATCTCGGCAAGGTTGGCCGCGCCGGCCTTGGTCTCGACCTCGATCAGCGTGCCGCCGATGAAATCGATGCCGAAATTAAGCCCGTGGAAGAAGTAGAGCAGGATCGCGACGATCGACAGCATCGCCGAAATCGGAAAGCTGATGCGCCGGAAGCGCATGAAGTCGAAGCGGGTGTCATCGGGGACGATGCGAAGCAAGCGCACGGGGATTGTTCCGATTAGATTTTACGTTTGCGCATGATCTGTTCCGGAAACCGGCATCCACTTTTCGGGATCGCGCGCTAGATCGGCACCGTGCGCGGCCGCCACAGGCGCACCCAATAGGCCACGATCAGCCGGGTCAAGGTGAAGGCGGTGAACAGGCTGGTGAGAATGCCGATGCCGAGCGTGACGGCGAAGCCGCGCACCGGCCCGGTGCCAATATAGAACAGTACCGCCGCGGCAATGAAGGTGGTGATGTTGGAATCGAGAATGGTCGCGAGCGCGCGGGAGAAGCCGGCATCGATGGCGTTGATCGCGCTGCGGCCGGCGCGAACCTCCTCGCGGATGCGCTCGTAAATGAGCACGTTGGAGTCGACCGCGATGCCGACCGTGAGCACGATGCCGGCGATGCCCGGAAGCGTCAGCGTGGCGTTGAGCATCGACAGCACGCCGAAGATCATCGCGACGTTGATGGCGACCGCGATATTGGCGAACAGGCCGAACAGGCCGTAGGTCACCAGCATGAAGAAGACGACGAGCGCGGCGCCGACATAGGCGGCGTGCTCGCCGGCGTTGATCGAGTCCTGGCCGAGTCCGGGGCCGACCGTGCGCTCCTCGACGATGGTGAGCGGCGCCGGCAGGGCGCCAGCCCGCAGCAGGATCGCGAGATCGTTGGCCTGCTCGACGGTGAAGCTGCCGGAGATCTCGCCGGAGCCGCCGAGAATCGGCTCGCGGATCACCGGCGCCGAGATCACCTTGTTGTCGAGGACGATGGCGAACGGCTTGCCGACATTCTGCTGTGTCGCCTCGGCGAATTTGCGGGCGCCGATCGAGTTGAAGCGGAAGCTGACGATCGGCTCGCCATTGCGCTGGTCGAAACCGGGCTGCGCGTCGATGAGGTCGGCGCCTGAAACCAGCACCCGTTTCTCGATCAGATATTTCTGGCCCTTCTCGCCGTCGAGGATTTCCGAATCCGGCGGGACATGCGAGGCGAGCGCCTGCTCCGGCGAGGTCGATTGGTCGACCATGCGGAAATCGAGCTTCGCGGTCTTGCCGAGGATTTCCTTGAGCCGCGATGGATCCTGCAGGCCGGGGACCTGCACGAGAATGCGGTCAAGACCCTCGCGCTGGATCGTGGGCTCGACCAGGCCGAGCTCATTCACCCGCCGCTCGACGATCTGGATCGATTGATCGACCGCTTGGCGGATGCGTTCGGTGACTGCCGCGTCGGATGGGGTCAGGGTGATCAGGCCGCCGCTCTCGGTGATGTTGATGCTGCGCTGCCCCGAGCTGCCGAGGATTCCGGACAGCGGCTGCGACAACTCGCGCAGCTTGCCGAGCGCCGTCTCGATATCGCTGTCGCGGGTGATGCGGACTTCGACGCTGTTGCCATGGATGGCGCGGCCGGTGAACGGAACGCGCGCCTGGCGCAGCACGCGCAGCACTTCGTCGGCAATCCCCTGCAGTCGCTCCTTGCGCACGGCATTGGCGTCGACCTCGAGCAGAAGGTGCGAGCCGCCTTGCAAATCAAGACCGAGCACGATGTGACGCTGCGCCCAGCTTGGCCAGGTCCGCACCGTGCTCTCGGGGAAGAAATTCGGCACCGCGAACAGGCAGACGACAAGCGCCGTCAGCAGGATACCGGCCGCCTTCCACCGGGTGAAAAACAACATGGATGCGATAATCCTCGTTACCGGCGGCCGATCAGCTGGCGCTCTCGTCCTTTACCGGCTCGCCCTTGGCCCGCACCTCGCTCACCATCGAGCGCATCTGCCGGACCCGCACGCCGTCCGCGATCTCGACCTCGATCTGATCGTCGTCGACGACCTTGGTGACCTTGCCGATGAGGCCGCCATTGGTCACCACGCTGTCGCCCCGGCGCAACGCCTTGACCATGTCGCGGTGCTGCTTCATGCGCTGCTGCTGCGGGCGCAGCACCAGGAAATACATGATCACGACGATCAGGATGAGCGGCAGCAGCGAAGTAAGCATGCCGCTGCTGTCGCCGCCGAATAGCGAGCCTTGCGCAAAGGCGGGCGTGATCAGCATTACTCCTCCGCGGCCGTTCTAAGACGCGCCGGCCTCGCCAAGAAGGGCCGATTTTGCGCCGGAAATCGGCGCGGACTATAGCGGCCATTGGCCCAATTGCAACGCTGCCCATGGCGCGCTTGCGAGGGTGCCGGCGCCCCGCTAAGTGGGGGCCGAGCAAACGGTCAAACCATGGCCCCTACTCCGGCGAATTTGAGGAACAAGGCGACCAAGGCTGCGCCGGCCGGCGCAGCCAAGGAGAATCCTTCGCGCCAAGGCAACCCCGATGACGTCCTCGAGCGGATCGCCGATGCGCTGGAGCGCCTTGCGCCGCCGCCGCGCTCGGCGCCGAATTTTTCCGCCGCCGAAGCCTTCGTCTGGCACCCGGAGAAGCAGGGGCTCGACGCGGTGCGGCGCGTCAACCGTGTCGAGATGTCGCTCCTTAAAGGCATCGACCGGGTGCGCGATCTCCTGGTCGAGAATACCGAGCGCTTTGCGCGCGGCCTGCCGGCCAACAATGCGCTGCTCTGGGGCGCGCGCGGCATGGGTAAATCGTCGCTGGTCAAGGCCGCGCACGCTGCGATTGGCGCCGCGCATTCCGCCGCCGGATTGAAGCTGATCGAGATTCACCGCGAGGACATCGAGTCGCTGCCGGAATTGATGGAGCTCCTGCGCTATGCACCGCAGCGCTTCATCGTGTTCTGCGACGATCTTTCCTTCGAGGTCGAGGACACCTCGTACAAATCGCTGAAGACGATGCTCGAAGGCGGCATCGAGGGCCGGCCCGAGAACGTCATCTTCTACGCCACCTCGAACCGCCGCCATCTGATGGCGCGCGACATGGTCGAGAACGAGCGCTCGACCGCGATCAATCCCGGCGAAGCGGTCGAGGAGAAAGTCTCGCTGTCGGACCGTTTCGGATTGTGGCTCGGCTTCCACCGCTGCAGCCAGGATGAATACCTCGCCATGGTCGACGGCTACGTCGCGCATTTCCGCATTCGCATCGCCGAGGCCGAGCTGCGCCGCGAAGCGCTGGAATGGGCGACGACGCGCGGCGCGCGTTCCGGCCGCGTCGCTTGGCAATACGTGCAGGATTTGGCGGGGCGGCTCGGGGTGAAGATCGAGGACGGAGGACGGAACACGAAGGACGGATGAACGAATTTCCGTCCTCTGTCGTCTGTTCTTAGGCCCCGTTGAGATACTGCGCGGGATCAACCGGCGTCGAGCCCTTGCGGATCTCGAAGTGCAACTGCGGCGCCGTGACATTGCCGGTCTGACCCGACTTGGCGATCACTTGGCCGCGTTTGACCTCATCGCCGCGCTTGACCAGAAGCTCGCTGGCGTGGGCATAGGCGGTGACGAAGCCGTTGCTGTGGCGCACCAGCACGAGATTGCCGTAGCCTTTGAGCTCGTTACCGGCATAGGCCACGACCCCATCCTCGGCGGCCTTGACCGGCGTGCCCTCAGGCACGGCGAGATTGATGCCATCGTTCTGCAGGCCGTTCGGCTTCGGACCGAAGCCGGCGATGACGCGGCCGCGCACCGGCCAGCGGAAGGACGGCAGCCCGCCCGCGGGCTCCGCGGTCTTGACCGCGCTCGGTGGCGCTGCCGGCGCAGCGGGCGTCGCGAGCCGAGCACTGTGCGGGGATTCCGCGGTCGCGAGTTCCGGGCCCGCTGCTGGAGCCGCCGGCGTTTCTACACGAGGCGCAGCCTGTCGCACATCCGGGATGGTGATGCGCTCGCCGACCCGGACCATCGTATCCGGCGGAATATTGTTGGTCTTGGCGAGCACCATCACCTGCTTGCCGTAGAGCCGAGCGATGCTGTGCAGCGTCTCGCCTGGCGCCACAATGTGGACGCTCGAGGCTGGCGCCAGCACGCTGCGCGGCGGACCAACCGGTGTCGTCGAGGGCAGCGTCGGCGTATTCGCGGCAAGGCGCTGCGGCGGCGAAGGGGCGGCACCAACCGTCGGCCCGCGATAGCGCGGGATCACTAGATGCTGGCCGGGATGCACCATCGCCGGGCTGGTGATGCTGTTGGCCCTCATGATGGCGGCGACCGGCACGCCATAGCGCCGCGAGATCGTGTCCAGGGTCTCGCCCGGCGCGACGATGATCGGTTTGCCGCCTTCCCACGTCCATTTCGGCGGAACCGTGCCGGTGACATCGGCATCGCCCAGCTGATAGGACCCCATGCCGCGGCCGCCGCCGGAAGTCCCCTCGCCCGAACTGCCGTTAAGGTGCGCGATCGGCCGGCTGTCGACGTGTCCGGAACCGCCCGACGAAACCGAGCCGGTCACCTCGTTGCGCGAAGCGTTGTCGGAAGCGAATGGATTTATGAAGCGATCGGAATCAGTGCAGCTCGCGACACCCAAACCAATTAACGCAACGGCAACCACTTGCGGCCCGAAGGCCGAATGACGCGACGCCCACATGGTTACTCACTCGCACACAACATCAGCCGCGCGCGACTAAACAGCGTTGGGGTAAACAGGGCTTTAAGTACTTAGATCGGAATCGAATTATGCTCGACTGTGGTAAAACGGTTACAACTCGCGCGCCTGTCCGCGCAATAGTGGCACAAATCTGACGGCGATCAGATTCTCCCGTGACAGCGCGCCGGCCGTCTTGCAGAGCTTCACAATATACTGAGTGCCGCTGCGCGGCCCGAGCGGCAGCACCATCTTGCCGCCGTCGCCAAGCTGCTCGAGGAGCGCGTCTGGAACTTCCTCGGCCGCGGCGGTGACGATGATGCGGTCGAACGGCGCCTGCTCGGGCGCACCGCCGAAACCATCGCCGGTGAGAATGAGAACGTTAGAGTAGCCCAGCGTCTTGATGCGCTCGCGCGCCATATCGGCCAGCGTGCGATAACGCTCGATGCTCACCACCTCGCGAGCAAGCCGCGACAGGATCGCGGCCTGGTAGCCGGACCCGGTGCCGACCTCGAGGACGCGGTGCTGCGGCTCGACGTCAAGCTGCTCGGTCATGTAGGCGACGACGTAAGGCTGGCTGATCGTTTGCCCGCAGGCAATCGGCAAGGCCTGGTCGGCATAGGCGCTGTCGATGAACTCGGGCACGACAAAATGCTCGCGCGGCACCTCATCCATGGCGCGCAGCACCGCCTGGTTGCTGATGCCGCGCCGCCGCAGCGCCAGTTGGAACTCCATGCGCTCCACGTCGGCTGCGTGAATTCCGGCCGCCATGCTCCCGCCTTGCGATCGCGCCGCTACGCGTTCTACCACTACGCGCCTACCCCTGCACTGGCTACGCAGCTTAACTGGGTTCAGAGCGGAACCGCTCGCGCGCTGCGGCGTTGAAGTTTTCACACGCGGGATGCGGTCGGCCGCGGATCAGCCCTTTGCCGTCTTGCAGTGGCACGAATCGCGGAAGTATTTTGCAGTATCGCCGCAGGCACGGGGCCTGTCATGACGTCCGGGAAAATCTCCGCCGCAGGCAAGCGCGTCTTCGTGGTCGAGGACGAGCTGATGATCCGCATGCTGCTCCAGGACATGCTCGCCGACCTCGGCCACACGCTCGCAGGCGAAGCCGGCCGGATCGAGGACGCGCTGGCGCTTGCGAAAGCGGGTGAGTTCGACGTCGCGATCCTCGACGTGAACCTCAACGGCCAGCCAATCTCGCCGGTGGTCGACGTCCTGATCGCGCGCGGCGTGCCGTTTGTTTTCGCCACCGGCTACGGCCAGCGCGGCGTGCCGGAACCCTATCGCGGCAACCCGACCCTGCAGAAGCCGTTCCAGCTGGACGCGCTGGCGCAAGCGCTCGATGCCGCCGCTGCCAATGGCGGCCACTGACCCGCTCTACACGAACAGCTTGGCAAGCTGCGTCATATAGGGCTCGTCGGTCATATCGAGCTTGAGCGGCGTCACCGCGATGCAATGGTCCTCGAGCGCGGCGAGGTCGGTGCCGTGCTCGGCCGGAGCAAAGCCGTGGCGCACATAGGCTATCCAATAATAGGGATTGCCGCGGCCGTCCTTGCGCTGGTCGATCTGCAGCCGCTCCTGCATGCGCCGTCCCTGCGTCGTCACGGCGATGCCTTTGACCGCGTCCGGCGGACAATCCGGGAAATTGACGTTGATCAGCACGTCGCGCGGGATGCCCTTGGCGACGATCCGGCGGATGATCTCGGGCGCATGATTCAGGCTCGTTTCCCAATAGGGCGGGCGACCGCTGCGCGACGCGTAGGCCTGCGAGAGCGCGAGCGAGGGAACGCCGATCACGGTGCCTTCGACGGCGCCGGCGACGGTGCCGGAATAGATCACGTCCTCGCCGGCGTTGCGGCCGCGATTGACGCCGGAGAGGACGAGATCGGGGCCTTTGCCGTTGAGCACGTGACGCGCGCCCATGATGACGCAATCGGTCGGCGTGCCGCGCACCGCGAAACGCCGCTCGGCGACCTGGCGCAGCCGCAGCGGATCGTTGAGGGTGAGCGAATGGGCGACGCCCGATTGATCGTATTCCGGCGCGATCACCCAGACATCGTCGGAGAGGACGCGTGCGATCTGCTCGCAGACATCGAGCCCCTCGGCATGGATGCCGTCGTCATTGGTGATCAGGATGCGCATCGGGCTCATTGCTTCTCGATTTTTTTGATGCCGCCCATATAGGGGCCCAGCGCCTCCGGCACCGCGATCGCGCCGTCCTCCTGCTGATAGATCTCCATCACCGCGATCAGCGCCCGGCCGACGGCGACGCCGGAGCCGTTGAGCGTGTGGACGTGTCGCACCTGCCGGCTCTCCTTGGTGCGGTAGCGCGCATTCATCCGCCGGGCCTGGAACTCGCCGCAGTTCGAGCAGGACGAAATCTCGCGGTAGGCCCCTTGCCCCGGCAGCCATACCTCGATGTCGTAAGTCTTCTGTGAAGGAAAGCCCATGTCGCCGGTCGAGAGTGTCATCACCCGGTAGTGCAATTCGAGCCGTTTGAGGACTTCCTCGGCGCAAGCGAGCATGCGCCCGTGCTCGTCCTTGCTCTGCTCCGGCGTGGTGATCGAAACGAGCTCGACCTTGTTGAACTGATGCTGGCGGATCATGCCGCGCGTGTCCTTGCCCGCGGCGCCGGCTTCGGCGCGGAAGCATGGCGTGCCGGCAGTGAAGCGCATCGGCAGTTCGGCTTCGTCGAGGATGGATTCTCGCACGAGATTAGTCAGCGGCACTTCAGCAGTAGGAATGAGCCACATCGATCGCGCATATTCCTGAAATGAGTAGGCTTTATTGACCCATTCCCGTTGCCGCTTGAGGGCCTCGCTTGCAATCGTCGCGGGACTAACTTTCCGCCGCCGAAACTCTTCAAATTGAGTTTCACGAGCCGCTTCATAGTCAGTCCAAAACTTATCTTGATCGAATAATGTCGTCGCTAAAAATTGATCTTCTGCAAACTTTGGAAGTTGAGCAGTACCAAACATCGCCTCTGGGCGAACCAACAGCGGCGGCGCCACCTCAGTGTAGTTGTGCGGCTCGCTCGTGTGCACATCGAGCATAAATTGTTCGAGTGCGCGTTCGAGCCGCGCGAGATCTCTCTTCAATACGACAAAGCGCGCGCCGGAAAGCTTCGCCGCAATTTCAAAATCCATCTGCCCAAGCGCTTCGCCGAGATCGAAATGCTGCTTGGGCGCGAACGCGTAGTTGCGCTTGGCTCCGAAATGATGGCGCTCGACATTGTCGCTCGCGTCCTTGCCGTCGGGAACGTCGTCCTGCGGCAGATTAGGAATCGCGGCGAGCGCGTCATTGAGTTCTGCGGTCGCCTTCTTCTCCTCAGCTTCAAGAAGCGGGAGCGATTCCTTGAGCGCCGCGACCTCGATCAACAGGCCCTTGGCCCTTTCCTCGTTCTTGGCCTTTTTTGCCTTGCCGATTTCCTTCGACGCGGCGTTGCGGCGCGCTTGGGCGGTCTCCAATGCGAGGATCGCGGCACGCCGTTTCTCGTCGAGCGCGATCAGCCGTTGCGCCTGCGGCGTCAGCCCGCGCCGCGAAAGCCCACGGTCGAAGGCGTCTGGATGCTCGCGGATGAAGCGAATGTCGTGCATCGGTGATTTCCAAAACGTCATGCCCGGCCTCGTGCCGGGCATCCACGTCTTCGTCTAGTAGAGCATGATCTTTTCGGAAAACCGGTTCCCACTTTTCCGGATCATGCTCTAGGCGGGCAAAGACGTGGATGGCCGGGACAAGCCCGGCCATGACGAATCAGTGGGTCGCAAACATTATAGGCGCCAATCACTCCGCGGGCTTGGCCTGCGCGGCCGCAGCCGCCGCCGCGGCCTCCCGGGCAGCGCGCTTCTCCACGATTTGCACCGACCAGACCGAGCCCTCGTAGAGGGCGAGGAGCGGCAGCGCGAGCGACATCTGGCTGAGCACGTCCGGCGGGGTCAGCACCGCGGCAATGACGAAGGCAATAACGATGAAGTAGCGGCGCTTCGATTTGAGCTGCTCCGAGGTGATGATGCCGACACGGCCGAGGAGCGTGAGGATCACCGGCAGCTGGAAGGCGATGCCGAAGGCGAGGATGAGCTTCATCATCAGCGACAGATAGTCCTCGACCTTGGGCAGCAATTCGATCGTCGCCTGGCCGGGCCCGCCGAGCTGCTGCATGCTGAGCGAGAAGCGCGCCAGCATCGGCCACACCACGAAATAGACGATCAGCGAACCCAACAGGAAGAAGATCGGCGTCGCGATCAGATAGGGCAGGAACGCCTGGCGCTCGTTCTTATAGAGTCCCGGCGCCGCGAACATGTAGATCTGGGACGCGACCACCGGAAACGAGATGAACGCGGCGCCGAACATCGCGAGCTTAAGCTGGACGACGAAGTATTCGAGCAAGCCGGTATAGATGAATTTGGAATTCTCCGGCCCGGCGACCCAGACATAGGGCCAGGTCAGGACGTTGTAGATGTGCTTGGCGACGAAGAAGCAGGCGACGGCCGCAATGCCGAAGGCGGCGATCGACTTGATGAGCCGCCCGCGCAGCTCGATCAGATGGTCCATCAACGGCGCTTTGGTCGCCTCGATCGCTTTTTCTTCGTCTTCCCGGCTCATGCCGTCGGCCTTGTGCTGTCGCCCGGCTGCGCCTCTTCAACGGCTGCCGGCGTGACCGGGCCGATCGCGGCGGCGGCCGCAGCGACGATCTGCTTCTCGCGAACGGGTTCGGGGCTCGCAAGTTCAGCGGTCGGCGGCACCGGCTCAGGCGGCGCTTCGGCGGCGGCTTCGGCGCTTGCGGGCGGCGCCGCGGCAGCGGGCGGTGCTTCGGCGGTCTTCTGCTGCAGCGAGCTCTCGAGATCCTTGCCGATCGCCTCGACGTCGCTGCGCACGCCCTTGAGCGGATCGTAGCCCTTGATGTTCCGTTCCACGTCGTCGACCTCCTTCTTGAGGTCGGCGAACTCGGCTTCGCGCATTTCGCGCTCGAACTGACGCTGGAAATCGGTGGCCATGTTGCGGATCTTGCGCGTCCACTGGCCGACCGTGCGCATCACCGCCGGCAGCTCCTTCGGCCCGATCACGATCAGCGCCACGATGCCGATCAGCAGGAACTCGGTCCACGAGATGTCGAACATGAAAACTCTCCGGCCGCCTCATCCGCCCGTCGCGCCGCAAGCGCCGACAGAACAGAGAGCCGGCGGCGCGTCGCCTGCGTCGGCACGGAGCGTCAGGACAGCGAGCGCTCGACCTTGCTCTCGGCCTTGCCGGCGCCGGCAGCCTGCTGATGATCGATGGTCCGGATCGGCGCTTCGGTCTTCGGAGCGACCTGGGCGGTCTCGTCTTCGGACAGGCCCTTTTTGAAGGCCTTAATGCCCTTGGCGACGTCGCCCATCATGTCCGAAATCTTGTTGCGCCCGCCGAACACCAAGAGAACAATGGCGCCGACGACCAGCCAATGCCAGATGCTCAGAGAGCCCATGAAATCCTCCGTCCGCGGCGCCGCCCGCGCCTGGGGTAAGCGTCCGATTTTAGCCAGAAGCTAGGCGTCAAGGCCGGTAAAAACAAGCACATCGCTCATCGCGGCCGAGGCGATCATGCGAAACGCCCGCAAATAAGGCTAACGCTCAGCGGCTGCCTTATTCTTCAGTGCGTTCGGCAGGCGGAGCGAGACCGAGATCGAGATCGCCGGGTTCCAGGGGCTCTTCGTCCTCGCGCAGCGCTGGATCGTCGGACGGCACCGGCACCGCGAAGCCCGACGGCAGCGTCCCCTCAATGAGGCCGGCGCCCTTGAGCTCGTCGAGCCCCGGCAGGTCGCCCAAGGCATCGAGCCCGAAATGCGACAGAAACGCTTCGGTCGTTCCATAGGTGACCGGTCGGCCCGGCGCCTTGCGGCGGCCGCGCAATCGAATCCAGCCGGTCTCCAAGAGCACGTCGAGGGTGCCTTTGGAGGTGGTCACGCCGCGGATCTCCTCGATTTCGGCGCGCGTCACCGGCTGGTGATAGGCGACGATGGCGAGCGTCTCGATCGCGGCGCGAGAGAGCTTGCGCGACACCACGGTTTCTCGCGTCAAGAGCCAGGCAAGATCGCTCGCGGTGCGCAGCGACCATTTGCCGCCGACGCGTACGAGATTCACCCCGCGCGACGCATAATCGGCCTGTAGCCGCGCCAGCAGCGCACGCATGTCGACACCCGACGGCAAACGCGCCGCGAGTACCTTCTCGTCGAGCGGTTCCTCGGCGGCGAACAACAGCGCTTCGAGGATGCGCAGCTCCTCGGCGCGCTCCTCTTTCCTGTCCCGATCACCCACGATCACGCGCATCTCCGCGACATTGGCCATCGCTCGGCCTCCCCTCATTCGTTCCCCGGCTTGGCCGCGGCGTCCTCCTCGCTCGCGCCCTGCCGCACGCGGACATAGAGCGGAGCAAACGCCGCGTGCTGATTGAGCTCAAGCCGGCCTTCGCGAACCAGTTCGAGCGCCGCGGCAAAGCTCGAGGCGAGCACCGTCGGTTTGAGCGAAGGCTCGACGATATAGTCGAGCAGATATTGATCGAGACGGCTCCACTCCCCCGCCCCGCCGGCGAGCCGCTCCAGTGCAGCACGTGCCTCGGCGAGCGACCATACGGTGCGCTTGGGCACGCGCACATAGGCCCGCGCCTGTTTCTGCCGCTGCGCGGCGTAGGCCGAAAGGAGATCGTAAAGCGTTGCCGTCCATTGCGGCCGCTTGATCTCGGCGATCGGCTCCGGCCGGCCCCGGGCAAAGACATCGCGGCCGAGCTGCGGACGATCGAGCAATTGCTCGGCGACGCGCCGGATTGCCTCGAGCCGGCGCAGCCGCTGCGCCAACGCCGCCGCCATATCCTCGGCGCTGAGCCCGTCGGGCTCGGGTTCTTCGGGGAGCAGGAGGCGCGATTTGAGGTAGGCGAGCCAAGCCGCCATCACCAGATAGTCGGCGGCAAGCTCCATGCGCAATTGCCGCGCCGCCTCGATGAACGCCAGATATTGGTCGGCAAGGGCAAGGATCGAGATCTTGGCGAGATCGACTTTCTGCTGGCGGGCGAGCGTCAACAAGAGATCGAGCGGCCCTTCGAACCCCTCGACGTCGATCACCAGGGCGGGCTCGTCGGTGCCGCGCTCCGACAGTTCGGTCGCGAACTGCAAATCCTCGGCGATCATGCGGTGCCCTGCTCCGGCCGCCAGACTCCAGCCATCAGGCTTGCAAACTTAACGCGCGCAGCGGCCTGATCGATCGGCGTCGCCGGCCGCTTTGCCGCCAAGGCCGCGGCGGCGCGGCGGGCGCTCGCTCCAGCAAGGAGCGGCGCCGCGGCGGCGACCTCGAGCATTTCCGTCATCGCGCCCTTGCAGTGGAGCACGAGGTCGCAACCGGCCGCGAGCGCGGCGCGGCTGCGCTCGCCGACCGAGCCCGACAACGCGCCCATCGAGATATCGTCGCTCATCAAGAGGCCCGTAAAGCCGATCGAACCGCGAATCACGTCGCGCACTATAGTCGCCGAAACGGTGGCCGGCGCGACCGGATCAATGGCGCTAAACACAACATGCGCGGTCATGCCGAGCGGCAGCGTCGCGAGCGGCCGGAACGCCGCGAAATCGCTCGCTTCCAGCGTCGCCCGGTCGGCCTTGACGACCGGCAGGCGCTCGTGGGTGTCGGCGGTGGCGCGGCCGTGGCCGGGCATGTGCTTGAGGACCGGCAGCATTCCGCCTTCAAACAATCCCTCGGCGATCGCGCCGGCGATGGCAGCGACCCTCCCGGGCTCGCTGCCATAGGCGCGGTCCCCGATCACCGGATCGGCATCGGCGCTCGGCACATCCGCGAGCGGCAGGCAATCGACATCGATGCCGAGCGGGACAAGATCGGCCGCGATCAGACGGGCGCCAAGCCGCGCCGCCGCAAGGCCGGCCTCACGATCCCGGTCATAGACCGCGCCATAGGCTGCGCCCGGCGGATAGCTTGGCCAATGCGGCGGGCCAAGGCGCTGGACGCGCCCGCCCTCCTGGTCGACCAGAACCGGAGCTTCGCGGCCAAGGCTTGACCACGCTTCACCGATCAGCCGGCGCAGCACGTCGGGCTCGGTCACATTGCGCCTGAACAGGATCAGGCCCCAGGGCTGCGCGTCGCGAAGGAAGCCCCGTTCCTCTTCCGTGAGCGCCGGGCCGGCAAGGCCGGTAATGAAGGCACGCATCGCCGCGGCCGCTTAGCGCGCGCGTTGCACCGGGGTCAAGCGCGGCAATTAATTTCGCTGGACCAGGCAGTTACCGCCGGCAGCTTTCAAGCTGCTGCACATCGCGGCAGCCTCCTCGGACGTACCAAACGGGCCGACAAGGGCGCGATAATAAGTGCCCTTGGCCCCAAGATCGGCGCGGCGCACGGTCGCCTCGCGGCCGCCGAGCTGATTGGGATATTTGGCCTGGAGCTCCTTGAACGCCGACTGGGCGTCGGCCTCGCTTCTCTGCGAACTGACCTGCACCGAATAGCCGCCGCCTGAGGCCGCCGCCGCCGGTGCTGGCGCCGGCTCGGTGGCGGCGGGCGGCGCGGCAGCGGGGGGCGCGACGGCCGCACTATGCGTTCGCGGCGCCGGCGCCGCGGGCGGTGGCGCCTCGCTGGACGCGCCAGGCACCAGCGACATCGGCTGGTTTCCGCCGGCGCCCTTGTTCGATTTGGGCGCGGGCGCCGCGGCGTGCGGCGTCCGTTGCGGCGGCGGCTGCTGCTGCGCTGGAGCCGCAGCAGCGTCGGCGTCCGCCGGCTGATCGGCCCGGATGGTGACGGTGTGAACCTTCCGCGGCCCTGCGGGCGCCGCCGCGGTCGGCGGAGCGGGCGCAGCCATTTGCGGTGCCGCGCCAGTCGGGGGCGCGGCGACAACCGGCGGCGGCATCGGCGCGGCGCCCGCCGGGGCGGCGTTGAACGGCGCGCCGGGCGCGGTCATGGCCGGCGGCGGGATGTTCTGGTTCGGGGTGATCGGAATGGTCGAAACAACGCGCGGCGCTTTTGGCGGCTCCTGCATATCGACCGGTTGCTCCTCGTGGGAGACAAGCTTCTCGCCCGAATTCGCTTCCGCCGCGCCCTCGCCCGCGTTGTTGGCTTGGTCGCCATAGTTCGGCGCGATCTTGTTCGGGCCGTTTGCCGGCTTGATGATGGGCGGCAGTGTCGGCAATACCGAGCCGCCGAACATGGCGCGATAGCCGAATGCGCCCGCGGTCCCGAGGACCGCCAGACCCAGCACGGCAACCACGACGACGAGACCGCCGCGCCGGCGCGGAATAGAAGCTTCCCGGTCGGCTTCAGCGCCGTAGGCGCCCTCCTCATCGTACTCTTGGTCGCCGGCCTCGTAACGGCCGGACGCCGCGGGCGCGAAACCCGCGGAGCGTTGAGCTTCCGCAGCCGGCTCTTGCTCGTCGTAGTAACCGGCATCATCGGCGGTGTGATCGGGGCCAGTATCTTCGTCCGCATAGCGGGGGTCTTGCGCATAGCCGCGCTCTTGCGAGCGATCTTGCGAATAGGCGCGCTCTTGCGAATAGCCACGCTCTTGCGAATAGCCGCGATCGTCCGGGTAGGCGTAGGAGTCATCATGCCGCGGCGCGTAGCGGTCATCGCCACGATCATGCTCGGGTGCATAGTTTTCGTCGGCCGCCCAATCGAGGGCCGGAGCAGACGGATCATCTGCCCGCGGAGCTGAGTCGTAACCGCCATGGCGGCCGCTGCGGGGCTCGCTACGGCCGATCAGCCGCGCCAACTCCGCCAGCGGATCGCTCGCGTCGGCGCCCGGATCCACGTCGTCGCGCGCGATCGGATCGCGGCCGCGCGAGGAACGGAAAATATTATCAGCCATCGAACTCGCCCCGATGTAGGCGTTGACCCGTGCGGATTTGCTCTTCCCCTCGACCGCAACTGCCGCGTCCGAACGGCATGAACGGAAACTATCGCATCTCGTTCGGCGCCTCGACCCCCAGCAAGGCAAGCCCGGACGCGAGCACGGTCACAACGCCTTGTACAAGCACCAGCCGAGCCACGGTCAGTTGTCGATCATTCTGGATAATGAAGCGTAAATGTGGCGATGAGTTGCCAAGCGTCCATAAAGCATGAAATTCGCTGGCTAAGTCGAACAAATAGAACGCTATTCGGTGCGGTTCATGGGCCGAAGAGGCGGCTTCGACGACCCGCGGAAAAAGTGCGATGCGGCGCATCAGCGCAAGCTCGGCAGGATCAGAAAGTCGTTCCAGCCTCGCTTCGTCCAGCACCACCGGATCGGCGAAGTCGGCCGGCAGGTCCGGAAACGCAGCGCGAGCGTTGCGGAACACCGACTGCCCGCGGGCGTGGCCATATTGCACATAGAACACGGGATTGTCGCGCGATTGTTCGATGACCTTGGCGAGATCGAAATCGAGCACTGCGTCATTCTTCCGGAACAGCATCATGAAGCGGACGGCGTCGCGCCCGACTTCATCGACGACCTCGCGCAGGGTGACGAACTCCCCAGCTCGCTTCGACATTTTGACCGGCTCGCCGGCGCGCAGCAGCCGCACCAGCTGGATGAGCTTGATATCGAGCGTGGCGCGATTATCGCTGAGCGCAGCGACCGCGGCTTGGGTGCGCTTGACATAGCCGCCGTGGTCGGCGCCGAGAACGTCGATCAGAACGCGAAAGCCGCGCTCCAGCTTGGTGCGATGATAAGCGATGTCGGAGGCGAAATAGGTGTAGGAGCCGTCCGACTTCATGAGCGGGCGATCGCTGTCGTCGCCGAAAGCAGTCGAACGAAACAGGGTCTGCTCGCGGTCCTCCCAATCCTCGACCGGCGCTCCCTTTGGCGGCGGCAGCCGACCCGCATAGACGTAGCCGCGCTCGCGCAGCCAATCGATCGTTGCGGCGACGAGATCGGTATCGCCGTGCACCAACGATCGCTCGGAATAGAAGACTTCGTGCGTGATGGCGAGCGCGGCGAGATCGTCGCGAACCATGATCATCATCGCCCCGACGGCGACATCGCGGGCGATCGGCAGCCATTCGGCTTCGGACCGGTCGAAAAGCGCGTCTCCGAATTCGGCGGCAAGCGCCGATCCGACTGATTTCAGATAGTCGCCGGGATAAAGCCCCTCGGGGATCGGCCCGATGTTTTCGCCCAGCGCCTCGCGATAGCGCAGATAAGCCGACCGCGCCAATACGTCGACCTGCGCGCCGGCGTCATTGACATAATATTCGCGCGTGACGTTGAAGCCGGTGAAGCCGAGGAGATTGGCGAGCGCGTCGCCGAACACGGCGCCGCGACCGTGACCGATATGCATCGGCCCGGTCGGATTGGCCGAGACATATTCGACATTGACCGGCGTGCCGCGACCGATGTCGCTTGAGCCGTAACGCGAACCGAGCCGCGCCGCATTGCGCAGCGCTTCGCTCCAGGCGGCCGGCTTGAGCGTCAGATTGATGAAACCGGGCCCGGCCACGTCGACCTTGCCGACCAGTTCGTCGCCGCGAAGTTTTTCCGCGATCGTCTCCGCAAGCTCGCGCGGCTTCGTGCCGGCATCCTTGGCGAGCACCATGGCCGCGTTGGTCGCCATGTCGCCATGCGCCGGATCGCGCGGCGGCTCGACCGCAATGCGCGACTGGTCGATCTCGGCCGGCAAGACGCCGGCCGCGATCAACTCATCGTTCGCGCGGTGAACGCGATCAAGCATCTCGGCGAAGATGTTATGCGCGAGCATGGGAATCCGGCGTTGCGGCGGCGACTTCGAGCGCCGCGCGCCTAACGCAATTCCGGCGTCGAGTCAAAAAGCCGCGCGTGTTCGGCGAGCGCGTAGCGGTCGGTCATGCCGGCGATGAAATCGGCGATGCGGCGGGCGCGCGCTGCATCGTCGACGTCGCCGAGCCCTTCACGCCATTCCGCCGGCAGGTCGTCGGGATGCGCGTCATAGCGAGCGAACAGATCGCGCACGACGCTTGCGGCTTCATCCATGACGCGCATGACCCGCGCGTGCCGGTACATATGCGCCTTGAGGAAGTCCTTGATCTCCCGGTCCGCCTTCCCGATAGCTGGCGAGAAGCCGGCGACCGGCGCCGCCGCCAGGCGCACGGCGTCGGCTGACGCGGGCGCGAGCACCGCCAGCCGGCGACCGGTCTCGGCGACGACATCCTCGATGAGCAGGCCAATGAGCCGGCGGATGAACTCGTGCACCAGGCGGCCGGCGTCGAGCGACGGATAGGCGGCGCGGATATTCGCAACGATTTTCCGGGGCAGCGTGAGCGCGGCGATATCTTCGAGGGCGAACAGATCAGCGCGCAGGCCGTCGTCGATATCGTGGGCGTCATAGGCGATATCGTCGGCAACCGTGGCGACTTGCGCCTCCACGCTCGGGAAGCTCCACAGCTGCAAGTCCTGAAGCTTTGCATATTGCAAGATCGTCTCGGGAACGCCGTGGGCGCGGTAACGTTCGAGCGGCCTGCCACCCCGATCGGTCAGCGGACCGTTGTGCTTGACGAGGCCCTCGAGCGTCTCCCACGTCAGATTGAGCCCGTCGAATGCCGGGTAGTGGCGCTCCAGCGCCGTCACCACCCGCAAAGTCTGCGCATTGTGATCGAAGCCGCCGAACGCGGCGAGCCGCTCATCGAGCGCGCGCTCGCCGGCATGGCCGAATGGCGGATGGCCGAGATCATGGGCGAGCGCCAGCGCCTCGGCGAGATCCTCGTCGAGCGCCAGTGCCCGGGCGAGAGCGCGCGCGATCTGCGCGACTTCGAGCGTATGGGTCAGGCGCGTGCGATAGTGATCGCCCTCGTCGAACACGAACACCTGGGTCTTATGCTTGAGGCGGCGAAAGGCGGTCGAGTGGATGATGCGGTCGCAGTCGCGGCGAAACGGGCTGCGGCCCTTGCTCGGCGGCTCCGGGTGAAGCCGTCCTCGGCTCGCTCCCGGATCGCACGCATAAGGCGCCCGTGCGGCTTGGGCTTCAATCGCAATCGCCATGTCCTTGCCCGGGCTTAACAATCGACCTTCGCCAATTGACCTTAACCCGCGACGCACTTAACTATCGTGATGGCACCGTGGCAATCGCCGCGATGCGGCTCAACAGGACCGAGAAAACTATGCCGGCGATGTCGGCCAGCATCACTGTGACCGAGCGCGCGGCGCGCAAGATCGGCGAAATTCTTCGCCGCGAGCCCGCCGGCACCATGCTGCGCGTGAGCGTCGAGGGCGGCGGCTGCTCCGGCTTCCAGTACAAATTCGACACCGAGCGCGCGAAGGCCGACGACGACACGGTCATCGAGAAGAGCGGCGCCACGGTGCTGATCGATCCGGTCTCAGTCAATTACATGGCCGGCGCCGAGATCGACTTCGTCGATGACCTGATCGGCTCCGCCTTCAAGGTGAATAATCCACAGGCCACGGCCTCGTGCGGCTGCGGTACAAGCTTCGCGCTTTAGGGCATGATCCCGAAAAGTGGACTTCCGGTTTTCGGATAAGATCATGCCCCGCTGAAATGGTCCGGAAAAGCGATTCCGGTTTCCGGATAGGATCACGCCCACTGAATGCAGCTCTAGCCCCGTGCGCATCGCCACCTGGAACGTCAATTCGATCAAGCAGCGCCTCGACGCCACGCTCGCCTGGCTTGCCGAGCGCAATCCCGACATCGTCTGCCTGCAGGAGACCAAATGCGTCGATGACGGCTTCCCGCGCGAGCCGTTCGAGGCCTTGGGCTATAACGTCGCGGTGCATGGGCAAAAGGCCTTCAACGGCGTCGCGCTGTTTTCCAAATTTCCGCTCGACGAGGTCCGCAACGGCCTGCCCGGCGACGACGAAGACGATCACGCCCGGTTCATCGAAGCGGTGGTGTCGACGGCGGGCGGCGCGCTCAGAATAGCGAGCATCTATCTGCCCAATGGCAATCCGCCAGACACCGACAAATATTCATACAAGATCAAGTGGATGCAGCGGCTTTCTGCCTACGCCCGTGAACGGCTGGCGCTGCAGGAGCCGCTGATCCTCGCCGGCGACTACAATGTCATTCCCGCCGCCGCCGATGTGCGCGATCCGCAGGCCTGGCTCAGCGACGCGCTGTTCCTGCCGCAAACGCGCGACGAATTCCGGGCACTCGTCAATCTCGGGCTGACCGACGCGGTGCGCGCGACGAGCGATGCGCCCGGCCTCTACACCTTCTGGGATTACCAGGCCGGGGCCTGGCAGAAGAACAACGGCATTCGCATCGATCATATGCTGCTGTCGCCGCAGGCCGCCGACCGGCTCACCGATGTCGGCATCGACCGGCACGTGCGCAGCTGGGAAAAGCCGTCGGATCACGTCCCGCTCTGGCTTGATCTCGCGATTGAGGGTATGGCGCGGCATTGAGGCCGGCGACGCCGTCCTCCCCAGGATGATACGTTCCCCGCCGGCGCGGTCGGCGACCCAACGAAAGACGAATGGACAAGGCGTTCAGGGCGCGCAGAAATTCCTATTTGGGGAGTCGGTTAATCGCTTCGCGCGCCCGCGGATTTCCAATGCTACGGCTCTTCTTCAGGCGTTCAGCCCGTGTCGAGGAGGCAGTTCGCGCGGACCCGGCGCCGCTCGCGACCGAAGCGCCGGTGGAACCCCAACAAACAATATCGGTCAGCAGCCTCCACGAGACCATCAACCTCCTCGAATCCGATCTCGGCGCCGTGATCGGCGAGGTTCACCGCGCGTGCGAGCATGTGCGGCACGAAGCCGAGGATTCCGCCGCCGCCGCTCACCACATTACCGAGAAGACGGTCAGCCTGATGTCGCAGGCCGGCACCGCCGACCGCGACTTGAAGCTGCTCGCAGCCGCGACCCATGAACTTGCGCGCGCCTCGGACAGCATCGGGAGTCAAGTCCGCAAGGCCGACGATCTGACGGGTTCGGCGAGTGAGTCGGCGACGATCGCCGGGCGCAGCGTGGAAGGCCTGAAGAAGTCGACCGCGGAAATCGCCCACGTCGTGAACTTGATCTCGGCCGTGGCGCGGCAAACCAACCTTTTGGCGCTCAATGCGACGATCGAATCGGCGCGTGCGGGCGCGGCCGGCCGCGGCTTCGCGGTGGTGGCCTCCGAAGTGAAGAAGCTCTCGAACGAGACGCAGGACGCCACCGAGGAGATTTCGCAAAAGATCAATGCGGTCCAGAACGACGCGGCCGCGTGTTTTGCGGCCGTGCAGCGGATCACCGATTTTGTCCGGGTCATCCGCCCGCTGTTTGCGGAGATCGCTTCCGCGGTGCAACAGCAAAACGGCGCGACGGCGGCGGTGGCGCGCAATGCCAACGACACCCTGCAATTCGCCGACGCCGTATCCAAAGGCGCATCGGAGATCGGCGACGCGGCGGCAAGCGCCAATGCGCATGGAAAAACCGTCGAGCAGAACGGACAACGGGTCGCCGCGCTGGCCGAGAAGCTCAAAATGCGCATGACGATCTTTCTGCGCCAAACCCAGGCCGGGGACCGCCGCAGGCATAATCGCCTGCCCTGCGAGATCGGCGTCGAACTTCAAGCCGGTGCCGCCGCCAGGCGCGGCCAGACCGGCGACCTTTCCGAAGGCGGCATGCTGTTGCGCCTCGGCGATAGCGACGCGATCGCTGTGGGCGCTCTCCTGCAGGCCGAAATCGATGGGATCGGCACGACGCGGGTTCGAGTCGCCAACCGTTCGCCGCTCGGGCTGCATCTTGAATTTTTGGAGATGGATGCCGCGGTGCGCGCGAGGCTGGAGCTCAAGCTCGCGTCGATTCGCGACGAAAACCGCGAGATCATTTCCCGCGCCGTGAACGTGGCCAACGATATTTCGCGGACGCTCGAACAGCTGGTCGAAACCGGCAGGCTGGCGCGGGCGGATCTGTTCGACAACGACTATCGTGAGATCGAGGGCACCGATCCGCTTCAACACCGCACGCGGTTTCTCGCCGCGCTGGAGGACGTGTTGCCGCCGATTCAGGAAGCGCTGCTGGCGAGCGACCCCCGGATGGTGTTTTGTGCCACGGTCGATCGGAACGGCTACTTGCCGGTGCACAATCGCAAGTATTCACTGCCGCAGCGACCCGGGGAAAAAGCCTGGAACACCGCGCATTCGCGCAATCGCCGCGTCTTTGACGATCGCGCCGGCCTTGCCGCGGCGCGCAACGTGCGTCCCTACATCATCCAAGTCTATCCGCGGGACATGGGTAGCGGCGTGACCGTCGTGATGCGCGAGATCGACGCGCCGATCCGCGTGTTCGGACAACATTGGGGCGGCTTCCGTACCGCCTACACGTTCTGAGGGACGGATCGCGAAGGGAGCGGTGTGCCAGCCGGCCTAGTTGCGCCGCCCTTTGAGCCAGTCTTCCAGATAAACCAGCGCCATCGCCCGCTCGTCGTCGCTGGCGCGATGAAACGCGTTGTCGTAAAGCGGCTTGATCCAGCCGTCTTCGGCGCCGGCGCAGTCGCGTCCGAGCGTCAGCCACATCAGGCCGCGTGCCGCTTGCCGCGGCACGTGCTGTCCGCGAAACAACATGTCGCCGAGCACTGCCTCGGCGCGGCAATCGCCCTTGTTCGCCGCCAGCTGGAACCAGCGCGCCGCCTTGTGCGGATCGCTGGGCGTGCTGTCGAGGTAGAGGCGGCCGAGCTGATATTGCGCGTCGGCGTCGGCGAAATACGAGGCGGCGTAGTCGAGCATCTCGCGCGCGCGAGAGACATCCGCCTTGATGGTGGAATTGGGAATGCCGGTCAGATAGTAGCGGCCCAAGGCCACGAAGGCGCTCGCCACCAGGCGCGCCTGCGGCGTGCCGGGGCTCTCGTCCGGGTGGGCATTGGCGATCTGGCTGAAATAGTTGAAGGCGCGCAAATCGTCCTGGGGGACGCCGTCGCCGTCGGCATACATGCGGCCGACTTTCCATTGCGCCTCGAGCCGCCCCTGATCGGCGGCATATTCGAGCGCAACCAGCGCGGTGGATTTGGGGCTCGCCTTGTCGCCGGCATTGGGCGGCCGCGCGGCTGGGTGCGCGGGATCGCCCGGCGCCAGCAGAGCGGCGGTATTCGGCGCGCTCGTGCCGTCGAAGGCGAAAGCCGTCCTGGACGTGATGCCCGATCCAAGGCCAGCCGCGAATGCACCGATAAGCGCGCCCAGCGCGCCGCCTTTGGCGATCCGGCCCGCTCGGCTAAATGTCCGCATAACAGGCCTTTTCGACGCTGGCCCCGGGATGAGTGACGGCGCCGTGACGCGCCGGTCCGACCTGTTGGGCGTATTTCCAGAGAAACCCGGAAGTGAATTCCTCGGCGCGCGGCTTCCATTCCCGCGCCCGCTTCTCGAGCTCGCTCTTCGTCAGCTTGACCTCGAGCGTCGCGTTTTCCGCGTCGAGTTCGATGATGTCGCCGTCGCGCAGAAGCGCAATCGGTCCACCAACCGCCGCTTCCGGTCCGATATGCCCGACACAGAAGCCGCGCGTCGCGCCGGAGAAGCGCCCGTCGGTGATCAGCGCGACCTTGCCGCCCACGCCCTGTCCATAGAGCGCGGCGGTGGTCGCCAGCATCTCACGCATGCCCGGGCCGCCCTTCGGGCCCTCGTAACGGATTACCAGCACGTCGCCTTCCCGGTACTTCTTGTTCTTGACCGCTTCGAAGCACGCCTCTTCGCCGTCGAAACAACGGGCCGGTCCGGAAAAACGCAAGCGCTCCATCCCGGCAACCTTAACGATCGCGCCCTCGGGCGCGAGGTTACCCTTAAGACCAACGACCCCGCCGGTAGGCGACAGCGGCTTGTCGGCCGAACGCACGACATCCTGGTGCGCGTTCCACTTCACCGATTTGAGGTTCTCGGCCATGGTGCGGCCGGTCACCGTCAGACACTCGCCATGCATGAAGCCGTGGTCGAGAAGCGTCTTCATCAGCAGCGGAACGCCGCCAGCTTCGAACATATCTTTGGCGACATAACGGCCGGACGGTTTCAAATCCGCGATATAAGGCGTCCTTTTGAAGACCTCGGCCACGTCGAACAGATCGAATTTGATGCCGCATTCATTGGCGATCGCCGGCAGGTGCAGCGCGCCATTGGTCGAGCCGCCGGTCGCGGCGACGACCGCCGCGGCATTTTCCAGCGCCTTGCGGGTGACGATGTCGCGCGGGCGGATGTTCTTGACGATCAGATCCATGATCATCTCGCCGGCGAGCACGCAGAACTTGTCGCGGATCTCGTAGGGCGCCGGCGCCCCGGCGGAATAAGGAAGCGCCAAGCCGATCGCTTCCGATACCGTCGCCATGGTGTTGGCGGTGAACTGTGCGCCGCAGGCGCCGGCCGACGGGCAGGCATTCTGTTCGAGGATATCGAGATCGGGGTCGGACATCGCGCCGACCGAGTGCTTGCCGACGGCCTCGTAGACATCCTGAATGGTCACCGGCTGGCCCTTGAAGGTGCCGGGCAGAATCGAGCCGCCATAGATGTAGATCGACGGCACGTTCAATCGGCACATCGCCATCATCATGCCGGGCTGCGACTTGTCGCAGCCGGCGACGCCGATCAGCGCGTCGTAGGAGTGGCCCCGCACGGTCAATTCGACAGAGTCGGCAATGACCTCGCGCGACGGCAGCGAGGACTTCATCCCGGCATGCCCCATCGCGATACCGTCGGTCACGGTGATGGTGCAGAATTCGCGCGCGGTCGCGCCGACGGACGCGACCCCCAATTTCACCGCCTGGGCCTGGCGCATCAGCGCAATATTACAGGGCGCGGCCTCATTCCAGCAGGTGGCGACGCCGACGAAGGGCTGGTGGATCTGCTCCTTGGTCAGCCCCATGGCATAGTAAAAGGCGCGGTGCGGCGCTCGCTCCGGACCCTCCGTAGCGTGGCGGCTTGGCAGCCTCGATTTCAAATTGGTCTTAGCGTCCATCGAACTCTTGCGGGCCAACTAGGCCCCCTCGCCCCTCCTCCCGGCTCCAGGCTAACGCCGGAACGGCCGAGAGTGCCGTGCCGGCCTGTCATGCCAAGCCGGCACGTGTCGCATTGCTGTCGAAAAATCCTATGGCCAAAAAGCGGCGTTCGGGGCGAATGCGGTGCGAAACGGTGAAATGTTCCAAATCTGTTGCGCGGGGGCCACAGATTTACCGTCCACGCTCCAATCTGCTAACCGGCGATTCACCACTGGGCACGCGCCCTGCCACGATCCGCCTTGCCACGATCCGCCCTTGCCACGATCCGCCATGCCTAGACCGATCGGCCGAAGCTTCTTCGGCCGTAGCGTGCACGAGGTCGCCCCAGACCTCATCGGCACGACGCTTCTGGTTGCCGGGGTCGGCGGCCGCATCGTCGAGGTCGAGGCCTATCATCATACCGACCCCGCCGCGCACAGCTTTCACGGCCAAACCGCCCGTAACGCTGTCATGTTCGGGCCGCCGGGCTACGTCTATGTGTACCGCTCGTACGGCATTCATTGGTGCCTGAACTTCGTCTGCGAGCCGAAGGGTTCGGCAGCCGCCGTGCTCATCCGCGCACTCGAACCGCAGGCCGGTCTCGCGACGATGCGCCGGCGGCGCGGCATGAGCGACCAACGGCTTCTTTGTGCAGGTCCGGGCCGGACCTGCGAGGCGTTAGGGGTTACCGCACTGCACAATGGCTTGCCGCTCGATAAGCCGCCCTTTGCGATCCTGGCCCGGGCTGAGGCGGTTGAGGTGATAACCGGCCCGCGCATCGGCCTGACCAAGGCGATCGACAAACCCTGGCGCTACGGCCTTAAGGGCTCGCGCTTTCTCAGCAAGCCGTTTCCGCCGGCCGGCTGACGGCGAAGGGATCAATTGAGCGCGGCTTCAAGCCTGAACGTCGGATCGAAGCCAAGCCCTTTGCGAGCCTTCTCGATCGAGACCGCGCCGCAATCGTCGGCGATGTTGTAAATGCCCGGCGATCCGCGCGAGAGCGCAAGGAACGCCGCGCGCGCCGCCGCGTCGACATGCAGCGGCACCGGGCCGGTTGGTCCCGCGAACCAGGTCCCGGGACCGTAGAGCAGGCCGTAGCGCAGCGCGATGCCCTCGATGCCGGGAGCATTGAGCACGGCCTCCTCCAGCGCGCGGACCCCGCGGGCGTTGATCGCGTCGCGGCCTTCGCCCTCGGCGGACGCGAGCGCGTCGGTCTCGAGATGTGGCTCGGGACCCGTGGCGTAGATGAAGGCCAGGCTTTGGGCGATGATGCGGCGGCAGCCGCTCGCGCGCGCCGCGGCCATCAAACTGGCTGTGCCCTCACGGCGCAAACGCGCATTGCGCGTGAGGATCTCTGTGCGCCGCGCGGGATCGAACACCTGCGGCAGGTCGGTGAGTTGATGAATGACAATCTCCGGCCGCGCCCGCACCGCGGCGTGCAGCAGCGCGTCGCGATCGAAGGCGTCGACAACCGCCGGCTCAATGCCTCGCGCTTTCAGCTCGCCTGCTTTGTCGACCGAGCGCGTCGTTCCGGTGACGTCGTGGCCGGCGGCGAGGAGCAGCGGCGTGAGCCGCCGCCCGATCGCACCCGTAGCACCGGCAAGAAAAATCCGCATCTATCGCGCTTGGGAGCTGGGCCGGCGTTCGAACCGCATCGTCGGCACCAGCAGAATGAGCGGCAGCGCCGAGATCGCGATCGGCAGGAAGGCAAAACGCGCGGCTCCCGCAGCATCCCAGGCAACGCCGCTAAGGACGGAGATGCCAACCGCTGCCGCGTAGCCGATAGTGAACATCGCCGCCGAGACGCGCGCGACTTCACCCGGTGCGCTGAGAAGCGGCGGCAGCGTGAGGCCGAGCGCGAACACGGTGCCGGCGGCAAGGCCTAGCCCGCCGGCACCCACCACCGTCACCGCGCCAACCGGCGCGACGATTCCGGCGACGCTTGCAAGGGACAGTGCGCCCGCGAGCAGGAATGGCCACGCCTTGCGCTCGAGCTGCCGCCCGAAGGCGATCAGGATGAATGATGCGGGCAGCTGGCCGAAATTGAGCGCAGTGAGCGCCGGACTGACGAGATCGGGGCGGCCGGCCTCGGTCAGGTGGCCGGGCAGGAAGGCATTGCTCGCGTAGTAGAGCGCGCTGGCGCTGCCGAAGATCAGGCCGAGCCTCCAGATGTCGCGTGCCGGCCAGTCCGGCCACCAGCGCGGCGCGGCGACGACGCCCACGGGCTTCTCGCGCGGCGCTATCGCCAACACGAGGAGCGCGGTTGCGAAAATCGGCACGGCCCAGAGCACGAAGATCGCGCGCCAGCTCTCGCCGAGCAGCGGAAAGATGAGCGGGAATGGCGCGACCGGCAGGATTTCGCCGACCAGCAATCCGTTGGTGTAGATGCCGGTGCCAAGGCCGATGCGATCCGGCAGCCACCGGCCGACCAGCACCGGCAAGGCGGGCTGGGTGACCGCGACGCCCGCGCCCATGATGGCGGTCGCGGCGAACAGCGTTATCACTTCGGATGTAGCGCCGCGCAGCGCCGAGCCAAAGGCCGTCAGCAGCAATCCGCCGACGGCGGCGGTGACGGCGCCGAGCCGCCCCACCAGCCGCGAACCGACCAGCGCCGCCGCCGCGTAAAGAATGACCGGCAGGCCGGTGAGAATGCCGATCTCGGTGCCGCTGAGACCAAGCTCATGGCGCAGCGCCGGAATGACCGGCGGCACGGCGAGAATGGTCAGGCGCAGTGAGATGCCGATGAACCACAGCAGCAGCAGCGCCATTGGCCGGGACGGAGATTTCACCACCGGGATTTCACGCCGCGCCTTTGAGCCGCTCCAGCGCCTCGGCGATAAATGCACGTTTTCGTTTCATCATTCACCGAACTCATCAGCGGCCTTTTGGCCGCAATGATCTATTCCTAGTCCCGGTTTTGCGCCTGGATTTGGTTTGGGATCTAGGCTTGGTCTTGGGCTTCGGCTTGGTCTTGGGCCTCGGCTTGGTCTTGGGCTTCGGCTTGGTCTTGGGCTTCGGCTTGGTCCGGGGCCTTGCCTCGGCCTTGGGCATTGCCTCCGCCTTGGGCTTTGCCACGGACTTGGACTTCCCCCCTGTCTTTGTTTTCCCTTTAGGGGCTTCTTTCGTTGCAGCCTTCTTCGGCTCTTCGTTCTGGCCCGACCCTACGCGCATCGGACGCGTTAGCCACTGCAACGCTTGCAGCAGTTTGGCTTTAAGCGATACAGCTACGCCGCGTTTTTCGCGCTCCTCTTCGACTATGTCCTCGGGCGCCCGCGCAACAAAATTAGGATTGCTGAGTTTTTGGTCGGCGCGTGAAATCTCCGCCTCAGTTTTAGCAATCTCCCTCTTCAAACGTTCACTTTCTGCGTTCACGTCGAATGAAGTTGGCATTTTAACGAAGACAATTCCGTCGCGGACAGGGGAGCTAATTGTCGGAGCGCCTGATTCCAATCCAAAATAAAATCTTGTGCTTGCCGGCCCCGTTTCGGCGTTCGTCACCGTCACTTGAATAGTTCCACTTTCCCAATTCGGAATGGCAAGCTCTGCGCCGTCAACAAAGACAGCGGTGTTTGCCATTCGTGAGATGCTGCTCGCCGATGAGCTCAGGACGCCAGTATTCGCGGCGCCAAACTGCGTCAGATTCGCGGATAAGATTTCCCTGAAAGGGATATTGTAAGTGGTTCGAATGGTGCGGAGCTCATCGACGACATCAAAAGCTACTTCCATTTCCATAGCGTCTTCTACTTCGAAAGCGTCGGGCCAATCGGTCACTGCCAACAGAGCTTCACGACGCGGCCCTACGAGGCCAGTCACCCGCCACAGTTCTTCGGTGATAAATGGCATGAAGGGATGGAGCAATTTGAGTATTTGGTCGAGCACCCAAGCTGCCATCGCCCGAGTCTCGTCTTTGTCCGGCCCGTCAGGCCCTGTTAGTAGGGACTTGGAAGCTTCAACATACTGGTCGCAATAGTTATCCCAAACGAAGCGATAGACACAGTCGGCTGCATCGTTGAACCTATATTGTTGAATAGCCACCGTTGTATTCTCAATGGTGATGGCAGCTTTTTGGGCAATCCACCGATTGGGACGTGCGCGTAGATTTCGGGGAGCAAATCCCTCAACGCGCCTTGCGCCATTGAATTCGATGAATCGAGCTGCGTTCCAAAGCTTTGTCGCAAAGTTTCGGCTGGCTTCTAACTGCTCGTACGAAAGCCTAGTGTCATGACTCGGCGAGACCTCGCGCGCCAATGTAAACCGCAGAGCGTCCGCGCCATACTCATCGATGATGCCGAGCGGGTCGACAACGTTGCCCTTGGACTTCGACATCTTAGCGCCTCTCTCGTCGCGGACGAGGCGATGGATATAGACATCGTGGAACGGCGCTTTCTGCATAAAGTGCAGCCCCATCATCATCATCCGCGCGACCCAGAAGAAGATGATGTCGAAGCCGGTCACTAACGTCGTGGTCGGGTAGTAGCGCCGGAGCTCCGGCGTCTGGTCCGGCCAGCCCAGCGTCGAGAACGGCCACAACGCCGAGGAGAACCAGGTGTCGAGCACGTCCTCGTCGCGCCTGATGTACCCGATGGCGAAGCCGGCGCGCCGCTGCGGGTCGGCTGCGATGTCGTGGCCCTCCTCGACGGTGATCTCTTCGATGTCGGTGTAGTGAGTGAGCGCATCGGCGACGGCGTCATCCTCGGTCTCGGCGACGAAGATCTTTCCGTCCGGCCCGTACCATGCCGGAATCTGATGCCCCCACCAGATCTGTCGCGAAATGCACCAGGGCTGGATGTTCTCCATCCAGTTGAAGAACGTCGCTTCCCATTGGGGCGGCACGAATACGGTCTTCCCTTCGCGCACCGCGGCGATCGCCGGCTGCGCCAGCGTCTTGGCGTCGACGTACCACTGGTCGGTGAGGAATGGCTCGACCACCGCCCCGGACCGGTCGCCATGCGGCACGGTGTGGGTCGTCGGCTCGATCTTCTCGATGAGGCCGCGGGCCTCGAGGTGCTCGACGATCCTCTTGCGCGCCGCGAAGCGATCGAGCCCGTGCAGGGCTAGCGTCTCATCGAGAGCCGCGGAAGACGGGACACCGTGCAGGAACGCGGCGTTGTCCCGGAGATCGAGCCGGCCCTCGGCATCGAACACATTGACGAGCGGCAAGCCGTGCCGCTTGCCGACCTCAAAGTCGTTGAAGTCGTGCGCCGGCGTAATCTTCACCGCGCCCGAGCCCTTTTCCGGGTCGGCGTAGGCGTCGCCGATAATCGGAATGCGGCGGCCGACCAGCGGAAGGATCGCGATCTTGCCGATCAGGCGCTTGAGGCGTTCGTTGTCGGGATGCACCGCGACGGCGACGTCGCCCAGCATGGTTTCCGGCCGCGTCGTCGCCACGACAATGGAGGTCGACGCGTCGTTCGGATCGAATGCTTTGCCCTCGATCGGATAACGCAAATACCAAAGATGGCCTCTGGTCTCCACCTGCACGACTTCGAGGTCTGAAATGGCGGTCTTGAGCTCGGGGTCCCAGTTGACGAGGCGCTTGTCCTTGTAGATCAGGCCGGCGCGGTAGAGCTCAACGAACACTTTCGCGACCGCGCGCGAGAGCCCTTCGTCCATGGTGAAGCGCTCGCGCGACCAATCGCAGGACGCGCCGAGCCGCTTTAATTGCTCGATGATGATGCCGCCGGATTCGGCCTTCCATTGCCACACCCGCTCGATGAAGGCTTCGCGGCCCATGGCGCGACTGCCGGGTTCCTGGCGCTCCATCAATTGCCGCTCGACCACGGCCTGCGTGGCGATGCCGGCGTGGTCGGTGCCCGGCTGCCAGAGCACGTCCTTGCCGCGCATGCGCTCGAAACGGCACAGGATGTCCTGCAGCGTATTGTTGAGCGCGTGCCCCATGTGCAGCGAGCCGGTCACGTTCGGCGGCGGAATGACGATGCAATAGGGCGGCGCCTTGGCGCGCTCGGGCCGGCCGGCGCGAAACGCTCCGGCCGCCTCCCACGCGGCGTAGATGCGGCCCTCGACCGCTGCTGGCTGGTAGGTCTTGTCGATCATCGTTGCTTCGGTGCTGCCGGCATGGCGGGCTAAGAAACCCGCGCCGCGCACGCTGTCAACTTCGATGATGCAGTTCCGACCGAGTGGCTCGCAGCGCCCGGGAATCGGGTGGCCGGCCGTCATCGCTTCGGCGAGGACCGAAGCATCAGAACTTGAGGCCTTGGCGAGCGTTCCTCATGTGATGTCGCGAACGACAATCCGCGGAGGCGAACATATGACAATGACGCTTTCCCAGACGCGATCGCGCATCATCGGCGGCACAACGCTTATTCTATTGGCGATGTCGCTCGGCGTGCTGATCGCGCAGATCGACACCTCGGTCGTTAATCTTGCCGTCAAGCAGATCGGCGCCAGCCTCAATGCCGGCGTCACCGCGCTGCAGTGCGTCGTCGACGCCTACAATCTGGTTTATGCGAGCCTCCTCCTCACCGCCGGCACGCTCGCCGACCTCTATGGACGCCGCAGAATCTTCTTGCTCGGCATCATGCTGTTTACGATCGGGTCGGTGGTGTGCGGACTGGCGCCCAATGCGGTGGTGCTGGTTGCCGGCCGCGCCATTGCCGGTCTCGGCGCCGCGCTCGAAGTGCCGACCTCGCTTGCGATCCTCACCGTCGCCTATCCGGACGCCAAAGAGCGCACGCATGCGCTCGGATTGTGGGCGAGCTGCAACGGCCTCGCCTTCGTCGTCGGGCCGACCCTTGGCGGCGTGCTGGTCGACGCCGTCGGCTGGCGCAGCATATTCCTGCTGATTATCCCGCCTTGCGTGGCAACGCTGGCGCTGACCGCGGCGGCGGTGCCGGAATCGAAAGACCCGAAGGACCGCACGCTCGATTTGCCCGGACAGACGCTTGCCATTGCCGGGCTCGGCGCGCTGTCGCTGGCGGTGATCGAAGGTCCGCGCTGGGGTTGGGGATCGCCGGGAAGCCTTGCGTCGCTCGCGACGTCAATCGCCGCTGCGCTGCTGTTTCTGCGCCGACAGGCCGACGCGGACGGCGCGCTCGTGCCGTTGTGGATGCTCAAGAACCGCGTGTTCTCGGCTTCGCTCGGCGTCGCCTTCGCCATGACATTCGGCATGTATGCGATGCTGTTCCTGACGCCGCTCTATCTGCAGAGTGCGCGCGGCAGCAGCGCGTTGATGGCGGGGATCGAACTGTTGCCGATGTCGGTGGCGTTCGTGGTCGTCTCGCAGCTATCCGGCAGGATCGCCAACGCCTTCGGGCCGCGCCTGCCGATGACGGCCGGAATGGCGATGATGGGCGCCGGACTGTTCATGCTGGCGCTTATTCCGCTCGACGACAGCCTAGTGCTGATCGAGGTCGCGCTCTTCGTGACCGGCTGCGGCCTCGGTTTGAACACGGGCCCCGTAAACGCCGTCGCTGTCGCCAACGTGCCGGCGGCACGCTCGGGCACGGCCTCGGGCCTCGTCAACACGGCGCGCATGGTCGGCGCCACGCTCGGGGTCGCGGTTCTGGGCGCGGTGTTTGCGATGTACGCCGGCGCCGCGAGTGAAAGCCGCCACATCGTCGCCGGACTCGCGCCCGCCTATGTCGGCGGCGGCCTCAGCGAGATGATCGGCGCGGTCGCGGCATTCACGTTGATCCGCCGCGACTCGCTGCGCGGGCTCCCGCGGCGATAGACGCCCCGACGGTCCCTAGACCTTGACCAGCGGCACCTTCGGCACCGAGCCGCGGCCGGGTGGCGGGTTGCCGCCGGGCCCGGGCGGCTTGCGCCGCGGCGAAGCCTTGCGCTTCTTGGCGCGGCGCGGCTCCGGCAGCTTCTCCGGACGCGGTTTGACCGGGCCGTCCGGATAGTCGAAGCCTAGCTTGCTGTTGCCGTGCTCGTCGGTGATGACGATGACGCGCACATGGCCGCCGGCTTTGAGGCGCCCGAACAGCACCTCGTCGGCGAGCGGCTTCTTGATGTGCTCCTGGATCACCCGCGCCATCGGCCGCGCGCCCATCAGCTCGTCATAGCCGTTGGCGATCAGCCATTTCGCCGCTTCGTCCGTGAGCTCGATGGTGACGTCGCGGTCAGCGAGCTGCGCTTCGAGCTGCAGCACGAACTTCTCGACCACCATGGCGATGATCTCGGGCGAGAGATGCGCGAAGGTGATGATGGCGTCGAGCCGGTTGCGGAATTCCGGCGCGAACATCCGGTTGATCGCCTCCATGTCGTCGCCTTCGCGTTTGGTGCGGGTGAAGCCGAAAGCGGCGCGCGCCAGATCGGCGGCGCCGGCATTGGTGGTCATGATCATGATGACGTTGCGGAAGTCGACTTGCTTGCCGTTGTGATCGGTGAGCTTGCCGTGATCCATGATCTGCAGCAGCACGTTGAACAGGTCCGGGTGCGCCTTCTCGATCTCGTCGAGCAGCAGCACGCAATGCGGATGCTGGTCGACGCCGTCAGTCAGGAGGCCCCCCTGATCGAACCCGACATAGCCGGGCGGCGCGCCGATGAGCCGCGATACGGTGTGGCGCTCCATGTATTCCGACATGTCGAAGCGGATGATCTCGACGCCGAGCGCGGCGGCGAGCTGCCGCGCCACTTCGGTCTTGCCGACGCCGGTCGGCCCGGAGAACAGATAGCAGCCGATCGGCTTTTCCGGCTCGCGCAGCCCGGCGCGGGCGAGCTTGATCGAGGCCGCAAGCGCTTCGATCGCCTTGTCTTGGCCATAGACCACACGCTTGAGCGTCTCTTCCAGGTGCTGCAGCACTTCGGCATCATCCTTCGACACCGCCTTCGGCGGGATCCGCGCCATGGTGGCGATCGTGGTCTCGATCTCCTTGATGCCGATCGTGCGCTTGCGCCGGCTTTCCGGCAGCAGCATCTGGGCCGCGCCCGATTCGTCGATCACGTCGATCGCCTTGTCGGGCAGCTTGCGGTCGTGGATGTAGCGTGAGGACAGCTCCACCGCCGCCTTGATGGCTTCGTTGGTGTAGCGGAGCTTGTGATAGTCCTCGAAATAGGGCTTGAGCCCTTTGAGGATCTCGATCGCGTCCGGCACCGTCGGCTCGTTGACGTCGATCTTCTGGAATCGGCGCACCAGCGCGCGGTCCTTCTCGAAATACTGCCGGTACTCCTTGTAGGTCGTCGAGCCGACGCAGCGCACCGTGCCCGACGCGAGAGCGGGCTTGAGCAGATTCGAAGCGTCCATGGCGCCGCCCGAGGTGGCGCCGGCGCCGATCACGGTGTGGATCTCGTCGATGAACAGGATCGCGCCGGGATAGGCCTCAAGCTCCTTGATGACCTGCTTCAATCGCTCCTCGAAGTCGCCGCGATAGCGCGTGCCGGCAAGGAGCGTGCCCATGTCGAGCGCGAACACGGTGGCGTTGCGGAGCACGTCCGGCACCTCGCCGTGAACGATGCGGCGCGCCAGCCCTTCGGCGATCGCGGTCTTGCCGACGCCGGCGTCGCCGACGAACAGCGGATTGTTCTTCTGCCGCCGGCACAGCACCTGGATGGTGCGGCTGATCTCGGCCTCGCGGCCGATCAGCGGGTCGATCTTGCCGTCGCGCGCCTTTTTGTTGAGGTTGATACAGTAAGCATCAAGGGCGTCGCCCTTTTTCTTCGGCTCGTCGCCGTTCTTGGTGTCGGTATCTTCGTCGGAACCGCGCACCGGGCGGGCTTCCGACATGCCCGGCCGCTTGGCGATGCCGTGGCTGATGTAGTTGACCGCGTCGTAGCGCGTCATGTCCTGCTCCTGCAGGAAATACGCGGCGTGGCTTTCGCGCTCGGCAAAGATCGCGACCAGCACATTGGCGCCAGTCACCTCCTCGCGGCCCGACGACTGCACGTGGATCACCGCGCGCTGAATGACGCGCTGGAAACCGGCGGTCGGCTTGGAATCCTCGGCGCCGTCGGTGACCAGGTTGTCGAGCTCGGATTCGAGATAGGCGACCAGGCTGCGGCGCAGCTTGTCGAGATCGACATTGCAGGCCCGCATCACCGCGGCCGCGTCCTGATCCTCGATCAGCGCGAGCAACAGATGCTCGAGCGTGGCGTATTCGTGGTGGCGCTCATTGGCGAGCGCCAGGGCGCGATGGAGCGATTGCTCGAGGCTGCGTGAGAACGTGGGCATTTCAGTGTCTCTTCATTCCTGTCTGTGTTGGCGGTCCCCCGGGAATCACTTCTTCTCCATAATGCATTGCAAAGGATGCTGATGTTTGCGGGCAAAGTCCATGACCTGCGTCACTTTCGTCTCCGCCACCTCGTAGGTGAAGATGCCGCATTCGCCGATCCCATGCTGGTGCACGTGCATCATGATCCGGTGCGCAGCGTCGTGGTCCTTGTTGAAGAAGCGCTCGAGCACGTGGACGACGAACTCCATCGGCGTGTAGTCGTCGTTGAGCAAGAGAACGCGATAGAGATTGGGCCGCTTGGTTTGCGGCCGGGTCTTGGTAATGACGGCGGTCCCGGGCCCGCTGTGATCGCCTTTGCGCTTGCGGTCATCGTCCGCCATGCGGATGTGCAGATCGATCGAAGGGTCGGCAGTTGGCGGCATTGCTTCGTCTATCGTCCAAACCTGTTGCGGCCGATCGGTGGCCGTGGAGCGCCGGGCTCCTCGTGCCGGCGGTCCGCATGACACTATCATAGATATGGATGGCCGCGCCTTCCATATCCCGTGGCCCGCTCCTTTGACCCGCCTCGACTGCGGCTGCCGCCACTTGAGAACCGCCTACGCGCCGCGGCGTTCCGCGGCCATCGGATTGGTGACGAGCGCCGACTCGGATATGGATCGCGCGGGGACAGGAGGCAACGATGGTCGACCCCGCACGACGAGCGAGGCTGCTGCGCGACCTGGAGCAGGATTTTCTACCGGACTACGACGCCCAGAATATGCCGTCGGGCGACAAGCGTGCCGCCTACGCGCTTGAACATATCGCCTTCCGGGTCGGCCGCATCGAGCAGGCCTTGACCAAGATCGCGGCCAGCCTCGAGTCTGTTCTATCCAAGATGTAAAGTGCAAGGCGCAAGTGCGCCAGCAGGGGCAACGGCGTCACGCGAGCCAGTCGGCGAGGTCGAACGTCGGCCGCCAGCGTCACTCCTTCATTGCAGCCTTGGTGAACACGCCTTCGAACGGCTTGTACGCCTCTTTGGCGAGGTCGACATAAAGCTCGCCAAGCTTGGTCGCCCTGGCGACGAAATCCTCATACGCGGACTTCATAAATTCGCTGTGGACTTCCGCCGCCTTGTCGAGCGACTTCGCACTCGCAAGTTTCTCCCACGCCGCGGCGCAGCTCTCGAGCGACTTCTTCGAATAGTCGGCGACCTCGGCCGCGATCGCCTGCGCGTTCTTCGTGCACGCGCCGAAGGACGACATCGCCGCACCCATATTGTCCTCGCCGAGCTTACGCATCTCATCGTTGGTCATGGCTGCCCTCTTGGCGTCGGTCTCGATTGCAGGGGGTATGGTTAACGCGTTGCGCCCATTTGCCTTGAAAAGGCCTTTTCGGGCGTGAAATATACTATAGTGCACTGCACAAAAAAATTCAACCATCAGCAGGCAGAGCAGCATTTGAGGGGACTTAACGCTTTCGCAACGGCGTTTGCCTAGCGTACTTGACCGTGTCGTTCGTGCGACACCGGTCCTTCTGTCGAGGGGCAAGATGGCGGCCTCTCGCAGGAGCAAACAGGGGGTGGGAGGCCGCAACGGGCCTCCGCGCGTTCAGGGACGGGGTGCGCAGATGGGGTGGGTGCAATCGGAAGCCCGGGATGGGCTCCGCTATTGTGTGCTGGGCCTTGCCGGCGGCATCGCAGTAGGTCTCCTCGTCAGCAGCGACGCTGCCGACGCGCGTCATCATTATTATCGCGCCCATGTTCACGTCGCGCACCATGTGCACGTCGTCCGCATCGTCCAGCGCGTTCACCATCACGCCCGCGCCGAGGGCTATTCGCCGCCCGTCGCCTCGATCGTCGTCGACGCCAACAATGGTGAGGTGCTGCAGGCCACGAACGCCGACGCGCCGCGCCATCCGGCGTCACTGACCAAGATCATGACGCTCTACCTGCTGTTCGAGCGACTCGAGGCCGGCACGATCAAGCTCGACGGGCCGCTCAAGGTCTCGGCCCACGCGACCGAGCAGGCACCGACGATACTCGGCGTCAAGGCCGGGCAGAACATCACCGTCGATGATGCGATCAAGGCCGTGGTCACCCGGTCGGCCAACGACATCGCCGTCGCCATTGCCGAAAATCTCGCCGGCGACGAGGAGGCGTTCGCCAAGCTGATGACGCAGAAGGCCCGCGCCCTCGGCATGAACCACACGACTTACGTCAACGCCTCCGGCCTGCCGGACGACGATCAGATCACGACCGCCCGCGACCTGGCGCTGCTGGGGCACGCGATCCAGGAGCGGTTTCCGCGCTACTATCGGTATTTCGCGCTCCGCGAGTTCGTCTATCACGGCGTGGCGATTCGCAATCACGACCACCTCCTCGGCGCGGTCGGCGGAGTCGACGGGATCAAGACCGGATTTACCCGCGCCTCCGGCTTCAACCTCGTCACCTCGGTTCATCGCGACGGCCGCTACCTCGTAGCCGTCGTGCTCGGCGGCCGCTCGGCCTTCGAACGCGACGCCCATATGCGCGAACTGATCGGCGCCCATATCCGGGAGGCGTCGCTGCATCGCACCGCGCCGGTAATCGCCGAGAAGAGCGAACAGCGCACCGAGCCGCAGGCGGTCGCCGCGGCCAAGGTGCCGCCGTCGCGCGCTGAAGCTGCGGCCGCGGCGGCCGCGCATGCTGACCCCATGCCGGCGGCGATTTCGCCGGCCCGCGCGACGGTCGGCTCCAACGACCCGATCCAGCCGCTGTTGGTGAAAACCGTCACCTTCCGCACCGCGCCGGTACAGACCGCCTCGCTCGGCCCCATGCCGGCGCTGGTGGCGGTCACCGCCGCTCCGTCGCCG
>Ga0187784_10000207_pt1 | contig 40355 bp, 38 predicted proteins | sample 1015_SJ02_MP15_2_FD_132964 | JGI IMG/M metagenome (GOLD analysis project Ga0187784, IMG submission 132964) | Tropical peat soil microbial communities from peatlands in Department of Meta, Colombia - 1015_SJ02_MP15_20_MG | ecosystem: Environmental > Terrestrial > Soil > Wetlands > Peat | place... | reverse complement strand
CTAGCGAAGCACTTCCCCCCAACTTATCCACTGAGAAAGCCGATGCACACCTATCCGACGCCATCGAAGCTTTTCTACTGAGCCGGAGAGTCGCCAACTGTAGCCAACGAACTGTCGAAACCTACGACGCCAACCTAGCCCGGTTCTCCCAGTCAGTAGGCAATCCGCGCCTCGCCGATATCGACGTACAAGTTGTCCAGTACCTCACTGGACTGCGGTCCACAATGCAGGCTGTGACCGTTCACCAGCATTTCCGGTGTCTCCGCACGTTCTTTCGCTGGGCCGTCGAAGCCGAGTTGCTGCCATACTCGCCGCTACGCAACCTCTCCATGCGAACACCCAAGACACTGCCCCGAGTGCCAGAGGATGAAGCCGTTCAACGCCTGTTGGATGCTTGCCCCGACACCTTTGAAGGTCGGCGGAATCGGGCATTGGTTTCCCTTCTCTCCGATTCTGGCCTACGGATCTCCGAGGCGCTTCGCTTGCGGATCGAAGACGTCCGATTCGCAGAACGCACTCTCACCATCCGTGGCGGTAAAGGCGCCAAGGACGGCATTGGCCACTTCGGGGCGGAGACGGCCCATACACTTCGTTCGTGGATCAACTCCCGCCATGATGCGACGACGGAAGATTATCGCTTCGTAGACACCCAAGGTCGCCCGCTATCTCGGAACTACGGCAGCCACCTACTGCATCGGCTCTCGGACCGGGCTGGTCTGGGCCACAAGATCGGCCCCCACGCCCTGCGCCACTATGCGGCCACCAGCATTCTCAAGCAAACCGGCGACCTGGAGTTAGTCCGACAGGTCCTGCGCCACGAGTCTATGTCGATGGCGCTTCGTTACGCGCAACTGACCACCCGCTGTTCGGTAGATAACGGGACATGGACCGGCAAAATGCGGACCGGTGCGAGAAATGACGGGACAGACGAAGGCCCCGGACACTGCGCAGTGCCGGGGCCATCAACTCCGAGCTAGATCAGTAACAACACTCCCAGTCCGATGAGGGCTAGCGCAAGCAGCATCACGCACCTCCTCTGGCTACCGAATAATCAGGTGTCCGGTGAATGCGAGAATACCTGCTGCAATCAGGAGAAATGCCGCCAGCGGCATGAAGCCCCACCTCCTCCGAGCATTTTGGAGATTACCCCCACTGTGACGTGGAGCTTATCGTTCCCAAAAGTTCACCGTCGGCTTCGACGGGAGGAACACGGGCTCCTTCGCCTTCTGCTCTCCTCCCCACGCGGCTAAGGAGACGGCCAGCACCCAGTCGTCGCGTCCCACAGAGGCGGTGTACGTGGTCTTGCCGCTCGGACTTCTCCCCACCTTGAAGTTCCCCATCTCTACCAACTGCCCCGTCGCCGAACTGGCGGATAATACCCTCGCTTATTGCCCGGTATGCAACGAAGTGTTCTCCCGCGAGACCCAGGCGACAACAGTCCAGTATGTCACCCTCGCGTGTGTCGTCCCGTACAATGGCAGCTACTTCGATTTCAAGGCCGGCGATGTAATCCAACACCAGTGGTTGGCGGATGCACTCAAAGCCGCGGATATGCCGATCGAGGGAACCCGAGGCGTCCGCTGCTCAAAGAGCCAGAACTTGTTCTATTGAAAAGGAGACTCCGATGCCGATCTCAGGCGAAATCGTTAACCTGCCCCTATTGTGCTGGAGCAGTTGGACAAGCTCCACGCCCGAATCGCGGACCTGGAGGCGCGTCTGAAGCAGAAGGGAGCCGAAATGAAGGACGCCCGCACTGTGACCCCCTGAGGAGTATCGGAAGGCGAAGGCCCTACGTAACGGCGTGCGCGAGCGGGAGCGGAAACCTGTCCCGGTCGAGGGTGTGCTCGACGTTCGGGCACTGACAAGTGAACAGTACACCGATGCATTCTACAAGGCGACAGGGAGTCGGTATCATCCGAGCACGAAGAATATCGCCTACGGCACCGTACCGGCTATTATACCAGTCCACAGTTCCCGGGCGCACCAAGGGAACCTAACCTCGCGGGCGTCTCGATGCTCTCGGCGTTGCCGGGTCCCGCGCTGGCTGCCGTGCAGCGGCACGCTCGCGGCTCCGCAACCGGCCGCTGCGGAGGCGGCGTGTGCATCTATGATAGAATCATGACGTGGCCAGGACATCGCGCAGGCGGTTAGTCCGGTTCGGGATCGCCATAGAGCCGCAGCTGCTCGCCCAGCTGGACCATTGGGCCGCCAAACATCAATACACGAATCGATCCGAAGCGCTCCGCGATCTCGTCCGGCGGGAATTGGTCGCCGACGAATGGCAGGCGGGCAGCGCAGAAACCATGGCCACAATCACATTGGTCTACGATCATCACACTCGTCTGTTACCGGAGCGGTTGACCGAGGTACAGCATCACTACCTCCGGCACATTGTGTCCACCTTGCACGTGCATTTGGATCATCGGCACTGTCTCGAGGTCATCGTCGTGCGCGGACGTCCCGCCGTACTGCAGGAACTGGCGGGACGGCTGCTCGCGGCGCGGGGCGTGAAGCACGGCCGCCTGATCCCCGCCACAACCGCGTCCGGTCTTCCCTGACCCGACCTTCACCATCGCGCCTGCCGAGACGCCCGCGTGTTCATCGAGGTGCTGGTGTTGTCGGCGGTGGCGGGGCTGCTCGGCGCCCTCCTCGGCCTCGGCGGCGGGATCGTCATCGTCCCGGGATTGACACTCCTCATGGGAGTGCCGATCCGCTACGCGGTCGGCGCGAGCATTGTCTCCGTGATCGCCACGAGCAGCGGCGCGGCGGCCGCGTACGTGCGTGGCGGCATTGCAAACCTCCGGATCGCCATCGCACTCGAGGTCGCGACCACGGTAGGCGCGTTGTCGGGCGCGTTCCTTGCCGGTCACGTCTCGGCCCGCGTGCTGTATGTGGTTTTCGGATTGCTCCTCGCCTACTCAGCGATCGCTCTTCTCGGCCGCCTGACCGTGGAAGTCCCGGGCGAGGTCCCGCAGGATCCGCTGGCGAACCGGCTGGGGCTCTCGGGCCAGTACTATGATCGTGTGCTCGACCAGCGGGTACCGTACTCGGCGACGGCGGTGCTTCCGGGTGGCGCGATGATGTACGTGGCTGGGGTGCTGTCGGGGTTGCTCGGCATTGGGAGCGGATCGTTCAAGGTGCTGGCGATGGACATCATCATGCGACTGCCGATGAAGGTGTCCACGGCGACGAGCAACTTCATGATAGGCGTCACCGCGGCGGCGAGTGCGGGCGTCTACTTTGCCAGGGGCGACATCCACCCGCTAATCACGGCCCCGGTCGCGCTCGGCGTGCTCGCCGGCGCGTGGGGCGGCACCCACGTGATGCAGCGGTTGCACAACGTGACGATTCGGAAGCTCTTCATTCCCGTGCTGGCAATCACGGCGGTCGAAATGATCGTCCGGGGCCTCCATGTCTAGGATCACCGCGGATCCCGGCGCCGGGGCACGTGTGCCCGCAGGCGGCAAGCTCTCGAGCGTCGACGCGTTGATCAGCCGCGTGCTCCGTTGGGGCATCCTGGTGTCAGCCGCGGTCATCCTGGCGGGAGTCGGGTTGTTCATCGCACACGGGGGGGTGCGTGCGATCCTGTTGACCCCGGCACAAGTCCCCGCGGGCGCCGAGCAAGACCCCCGCTCGCTGCGGGTCGTGCTGGATGCGCTCCTTCCTCCTCAGCCGGCAGCGGTGACCGACGCGGGACTGCTCCTGCTCATGGTCACCCCGGTTGTGAGCGTCGGGATCTCCGTCGTGGCGTTCGCCGTGCGACGCGACTGGCTCTACGTCGCGCTGGCTGGATTCGTCTTCACGATGCTGATGGTGGGGTTCGCGATCGGCCGAGCCTAGCTTCGCGGGGCGGGCTCGAATCAGCGCCCGGCCCAGCGGGGCGGCCTGTGCTCCCGGAACGCCGCGATTCCTTCGCGGCAGTCCGCCGTCTCGTACAGCCGGCGCTGCAGCTGGGCTTCGAGCGCGAGACCCTCCTCCAATCCATACGCCTTCCCTGCCTGAATCGCTTCCTTCGCGGCGCGCACCGCGAGCGGCGCGTTCGACGCGACGATCCGCACAAGCTCCAGGACCGACGGCAAGAGCCGATCCGCAGGAACAACCGCGTCCACCAGCCCGATTCGGTACGCCTCTTCCGCGGTCACGCGTCCGCCGGTCAGGATGAGCGCCATGGCGCGCGACGGACCTACCACACGCGGCAGTCGCTGGGTCCCGCCCGCTCCCGGAATGATGCCGCGGGTGACTTCCGGACAGCCGAGCACGGCTGTGTCGCTCGCCCACCGTAGATCGCATCCCAGCGCCAGTTCGCAACCGCCGCCGAGGGCCGGCCCGTTGATCGCCGCGATCACGGGCACGGGAAGCCGTTCGAGCGCCTCGGGAATCGCGGCGATGCTGCGGTTGTGCGCCCAGAGCGCTTCGAGCGTGGCCCCCTCGCGCTCTTTGAGGTCGGCGCCGGCGCAGAACCCTCGCCCTTCCCCCGTGAGAACGAGAACGCGGGCGCCCGGGTCGTCCGCCACACGCCCGATCGCAGTCGCGGCCTCCCGGCACAGCGCCATGTTCAGCGCGTTCAGCACGGCCGGCCGCCGCAACGTCAGCGTGAAAATCCCATCCTGCCCCTCGAGCGTCGCACTCGCGTCCGTCATCTCCCACCCTCCTCATCCACGCTCCGTGCGGCGCCGGCGCTCTGCGAGCGCTCGGACCGACCCCGCCACAGCGGCCACGAGCCGGGTCACGTCCTCGTCGGATATCACGAGCGGCGGCGCCACGATCACGGGGTTATCCACGAAACACAACACTCCGAGCGCGCGCAGATCCTCGTCGAGGCAGCGCAGGCTTTGTGTCGTGAGCCGGGCGGGAGCGCGGGTGCCTCGGTCGTCAACCAGTTCCACCGCGGCCATGAGCCCGACGCCGCGGACCTCACCCACGAGAGGACATCCCGCAAGCGCGGCTCCAAGATCATCAAGCAGCCGGCGCCCCAGGCGCGCCGCGCGCTCCACCAAAGCTTCCTCCTCGACGATCCGCAGGCACGCGAGCGCGGCCGCGCACGCGGCGGGATGGCCGCTGTACGTAAAGCCATGCGGCACGCGGCGACGTGCCAAACGCTCTGCGACCCGCTGCCGCATCAGGACGGCCGCGAGCGTCTGATAACCTCCCGTCATCCCCTTGCCCACGATCAGCAGGTCGGGAATCAGTCCCCAGTGGTCGGATGCAAACCAGCGCCCAGTCCGACCGAACCCCGTGACCACTTCGTCGGCCACGAGGAGCACCCCGTACCGGTCGCACAGCGCGCGCACGCTCGGCCAGTACGTATCCGGCGGGACGATCACGCCGCCCGGCCCCGGCACGGGCTCTGCGAACACGGCGGCGACGCGCTGCGGCCCGGCCTTGACGATGGCGTCCTCGAGCGCTCCCGCACAGGCGAGCGTGCACGCCGGTTCGCTGCCGCAGTGCGGGCAGCGGTACCGATAGGGCGCGGGCGCAAAGCGGATGCCGTGAAGGCCCGGGCCAATGCCGCGCAACAACCCGCGGTCCGGGTCGCTTAGCGATAGGCCGGCGTACGTGCCGCCGTGCGCCGAGTATTCACGGCTGATGATAATGTGCCGCCGGCGGTCTCCGCCCGCATGGTGGAACAACCTGGCAAACTTGAGCGCGGTGTCCACGGCTTCCGATCCGGTCGGCACGAGCGCCACGCTCGTCAGATCTCCGGGTGCGAGCGTCCCGAGCCGGGCGGCCAGCTCCTCAGCCACGGGCGATACGGCATCGGTGAGCGGGGCAAACGAGAGCGCGTGGAGCTGCGCGTTCACGGCCGCCACGACATCGTCGCGACCGTAACCGACCAGCACCGCCCACAGGCCCGAACGCGCATCCAGGTAGACGCGTCCCCTCGAGTCCCACACGCGGCTGCCCTCGGCCCGCACGAGGCGCAATGGACCGCCGGAGCGGGCCAGTACGGCCTGAACCTGCCCCTGGTACCACAGCAACGGAGCAAGAGGAGCGGAGGAACGTGAACCCATCGCGGCGGCAAAGTTCTCTGCCGGAGCGGATCTGTCCCGTCTCGAGCCCGCGGAGTGTCTCGTGGCGGGGCAGGAGGCCTCGGGACCTTGCCGAAGCAACCTTCGGCGCGCACGAGGCCGCCGGCTCCCGGCCGTGCGCGCGTGTGCGCCGGTTTTCCCCCACGCGCCCGCCGAGAAAGGTATCCTCACGTCCGAGCCCTGCGCAGGCGATGTTGGCCGGCGTGAGACGTGCGGCAGGGAGGCACGGACATGGAAGCTCGCCAAGAGGTGGAGATTGCCTGCGACATCCTCGTGGTCGGCGCCGGGCTCGGTGGGTGTGCCGCAGCCTTACGAGCCACGAGGCTCGGCCGACGCGTCTGCCTGATCGAAGAAACGGGATGGCCCGGAGGCCAGATCAGTACCCAGGGCGTCTCCTCGCTCGATGAGCACAGATACATCGAGACGTTCGGCGGAACCGGCTCGTACTACGCGCTGCGCGAGGCGATCCGCGACTACTATGCCACGCGGTATACGCTCACCCCGGCGGCGGCGGCCGCGCCGTACCTCAACCCCGGCAATGCGTGGGTCAGCCAGTTGTCGTTCGAGCCCCGCGCTGGCGCCGCGGTCCTCGAAGCGATGATGGCTGGACCGCACGACAGCGGGGAGTTGCAGGTCTTCTACCATACGCGCGCGGTGGCTGCGGAAGTCTACGAGGGCCGCGTCGCTTCGGTCCTCACGCGGCACCGCGACAACGGGACCTTCATCCGGTTCCGGGCGGCGTTCGTGCTCGACGCCACGGACCTTGGCGACGTGCTGGTCTACACGGAGACGGCATACGCGCTCGGCCAGGAGTCCCGGGGCGAAACCGGGGAACCATCTGCGCCCGAGCTCCCTGACCGCGCGTGCGTGCAGAACTTCACCTTCCCGATCGCCGTCGAGTACTGCGCGGGGGAGGATCACACGATCCTCAAACCCGATGGCTACGAGCAGAATCGAGACGTGCAACCGTACACGTTCGTCTACCGTCCATGGATTCCAGGCACGTTCTCGTACAAGATGTTCACGACGGCGCCGGGTGCCGGAGGACCGTTTTGGACGTATCGCCGCGCGCTCGACTCGCACAACTTCGACGATCCCCGCATCCCCCGGGACATCAGCATCCTGAATTGGACGAGCAACGACTTCCGGGGAGGCACCGTAGTCGACCGCCTGCCCGACGAGCAGGAGGCGCGGTACCGCCAGGCGCGATTGCTCAGCCTCGGCTTTCTATACTGGCTGCAGACCGAGGCGCCTCGGGACGACGGAGGCACCGGGTACCCCGAGCTCCGTCTCCGGCCCGATGTCATGGGCAGCGCCGATGGCCTGTCCCAGATGCCGTATGCGCGCGAAGGCCGGCGAGTACGGGCTCTCTACACGATCGTCGAGCAGGACATTGCCGCCCATGCCCATCCCGAGTCCCGCGCCGCGCGCTTCGACGACGCGGTCGGCATCGGGTTCTACCCGATCGACCTGCATGGATGCGGCGAGCGGACGATCGACATCGACACCAGGCCGTTCCAGATCCCGCTCGGCGCCCTGGTACCGGTCCGCACGACAAACGTGCTGCCCGCCGCCAAGAACATCGGCACGACGCACCTCACGAACGGCGCCTACAGGCTCCATCCGGTGGAATGGGCCGTGGGCGACGCCGCCGCGGCCGTTGCCATATCCTGTCTCCGGGAAGGGATCACACCGCAGACACTTGCCCGCCGGGCCGACCTTCGCCGCCGCCTGCAACTGCTGCTGCTCGACCAGCAGATCCCGATCTACTGGTACGACGACGTGCCGCTCGACCACCCAGCGTTCGCCGCCACACAGCTTCTCGCGATCGAGGGCGTTTGGGAGGGCAACGAGGCGGATCTGCACTTCGCCCCCGACCTCCCGATGCGCATGGATGAAGGGAAGCGCCGGATCGCGGCTGCGGCCACGAGCATCCGCCGGTGGGGAGGGAACGCCGATTCCGACTCCCAAGCGCTGCAACCGGCCCCGGAGGACGATGTCCTGCCGCTGCGCCGTGGTGCGGCCACCGCATTGACCGCTCTCAGTATCACTCGCACCGCCCCGCCTGAACAAATCGACTCCGGTGTGGTCACGCGAGGCGAACTCGCGCGTACGCTCGCCATGCTCGTGCGCGCGGCGATCGAAGCTTACGTCCCGGCGCCCTGACGCCGCCTACGGCGTGAGGTAGTCCTCGCGCAGCGGATAGAAGATATCCAACACACGCGCGCGCTCGTGAGTCGCGCGAGCCCCGTGCGGCGTGCCGCCCGGGATGACATACGCGTCGCCCGTCCGGAGCGACCGCCGCTCGTCGCCGATCTGCATCTCGATCTCGCCCTCCAGCACGACGCCCAACTGCTCGTGAGGATGCGAATGAAGCGGCACCGCGGAGTGCGGCGCCAGGTCCACGTAACTCATCATCACATGCTCGCCGGCAAGCGGGCGCATCGTCACGCCTTTCGCGAGCTCTTTGCCGGGAAGTACGTTGAGCGACGTAAAGACGTGCCCCGTGCCCATCGCGTTCCTCCTGACCAGCGGCCTTCGGGCCGCGGCGATATGTGTCTGGAGGCTTCGCGGGACGCGGAGGTCTCCCTCCAAAGAGTCGGCGACAACGGAGGTACGCCTCCTGCAGCCTCGGACGTCGACCATGGCTCCGGGCAGAGGCAGGAATCCGTTCGCTTCCCTCGAACTCCGCGATCATAACGTGTCGCGAAGGAGGTGAACGCGGTGGCACTCGTAGCATTTCTCGCGCTTGTCGGCATCACACTGTGGGCAACCGGCCACCTCATCGTCCGCTGATCGCGACGTGGCAGCGGGATAGTCGAATCACAGGGACTGGGTGAGGGGGTCGTAGATCGTCCCCCTCATCGGCGTCTTCGGAGGATGCTGTAGGAGCCGGCTCTCCAGATCACTCAAGCACACGCGTCAAGTCCATGTTTGCGCCCCGGCCGCCTTGGGGGAAAGACGGGTTGAACCTCACGGAGGGGGTACCCGGTGGTCTTCGTGTTGATGGCATTGCTTGTTCCTGCGGCCACTGGACACATGGTCCTCCGCTAGCGTCATCCCGACACGCCACCGCTCACTGCGGGGCGCGATTTCAAGGTCCCTGGCCCGTGGAGGACACATGAGACGCATACGGTGGAATGCGGTCATCCTGCTGACAGGCGCGGCTCTCGCCCTGCAGGGAGGCGCGCCTTCCGTGTCCTCGGCTCAGACGTCGCCTGCGCCGCCGGCGGCGGGGTCCGGCCAGGCGGTCAACCAGATCGAGTCGGTCACGCTGGCCAAGGGCATCAAACCGGCATCCCTGTTCGGTTCGGGGACGCTGACGCCGATCGACCCCTCGACAGCATTCGTCGATACCGACCTCCCCTACGCCATCGTCCGGATCGGGGCGCTCGCCCCGGATACGACGGTAGCGCTCTGCCTCACGGATCCGACCGGCGCGACGTACACGGTGCAGGCCAAGATCCCCCCGCACAGAGGCACTCCCAAGGACTTCGATTTCGCCGCGCCGCTCTATATCCTGGGCACGGATCTCGAGTCGCACACGGGGATGTGGCATCTGCAGGTCTTGATCAACGACGCGCCCGTGCGTGACACGACGTTCCAGTGGCAGCCTGGCACATCCGCGGACGTCGAGAAGATCAAGGAGGCGGTGAACCAGTCGCCGCTAGACGCCGACCTGCACTGGCGCTACGGCGCGGCACTCGCCCTGCTCGGGCAGCTGCCGGAGGCCGTCTCCGAGCTGCAGAATGCAATTCGCCTCGACCCGAACTACGCGCTGTACTACATCACGCTTGGCCGCGTCTATCAGGAGGAGCGACGCGTGGCCGACGCAACGGCGCAGTTTCAGAAGGTGCTCACCATGCACGGCAGTTTCTACGATTCCGTGTTCGCCGGTTGGGCGCGCGCGGACCTCTCGAAGCTCGAGGAACATTAGTGGACCACCGTGGGGACGGGGGGTAGCAGCGTCGGAAGATGACGGATGGAAGCCTCCGGCCGGCGGCGACTCACCTGCGGACGTTGTGCTTCATCCAGTACGGCGACCGGATATTGCTCCTTCAGCGTCGTTACCCGCCCAACCAGGGCCTGTACAACGCGCCAGGCGGCAAGATCGAGCGTGATGAAGACCCATACGAAGCCTGCCTGCGCGAAGTCCACGAGGAAACGGGCATCCGTCTCCGGAAGGCCCGGCTACGGGCGATCCTGACGGTGATCAGCCGCACTACCGGGGCTCAATGGATCCTATTCGTATTCGTCGGCGATCGTCCACCGGGCAGCCCCGATCCGGTGGCTACCGACGAAGGAGCGCTCCGGTGGGTTCCGCTCTCCGAGGTGCCTCTGCTCCCGGTGCCGGCGGACATCCCGCTGATTCTTCCGCACCTCTTCACGCCCGATCCAGGGATACTGATCGGCAAGATCCATGCGGAAGAGGATGTTCTCGTGGACTACGAGTTGCACAACGCCTGAGCGAGCGTGACGCGGACGTACGACGTGCCTCTGGGCCTTGCGCCTGGGCCTCCGGCGTGAGCCAGCCAGTACGCGCGCGAACCGCAGTTGATCCCGCGGCGTGGGCCGGAGCTGCAACGTCAGTGATCGATTACACCGGCGCAACGACGGGACCCCATTTTCGATGGCGGGCGAAGGAGTTCCGAGCACCGGAAGACAACTGCACCGTATGCCCGAACAGGTCCTGGTAGTCCCGCGCGCAAGGTTGTTCCCACGAGGAGGATTTCACGGCTTTTCCCGCGAGGGGCTCCCGGGATACCTGGTCACGATCGAAGCGCACTCGTTCTTCGCGCTCCGAGACCGTGTCGAGGAAGATGCGAGCCTGAAGCAGATCATCCCCTACGTCGTCCTGCGTCACGACGACCGCATCTTCCTCGTGGAGCGGACGCGTGGGGGATCCGAGGCGAGGCTCCGTAACAAGCTCTCCATCGGCCTTGGAGGCCACATCAACCCGAGCGACGGCGATCGCGCGGCGGATCGCGTCACGGCGGGCATGGAGCGGGAACTGACGGAAGAAGTGGCCCTTCCTCCTGGGTGGTGCGCCAAGCCGATCGGGCTGCTCAATGACGACATCGAAGCGGTGGGACGCGTGCACTTCGGCCTGGTGTACGTCGCGGACCTGCCGTCGCCGGATGTCCGTATCCGTGAAACGTCGAAGCTCGCCGGCGCGTTCGCCACGCGCGAGGAGGTGCGCGCGGCCTATCCCCGCCTGGAATCGTGGTCGCGGTTCGTCGTCGACGGGGTGGATTTGCTGGAGATCTAGAGATCCGTGCGGACCCTTGAGGCCTCGGGATTGCACCTCCGGCGCACGCTCGACTCGGGTCAGGCGTTCAGGTGGCGCTGGGAGGAAGAAGAGAACGGGCGTGCGGTGGCCACGGGGGTCGTCGGCCGCCACCGTGTTCGTGTCACGCAGGACGCCCGGGGCATCCATGTGCTTGCCCCTGCCACCGAGGCAGCGTGCGACGCCGTCGCGCGCTACTTTGCCCTCGCACCGCGTTCCGAGGGTCGTCCCCGCGCGCCAGCCGGCCGCGGCCACATCCCACCCCGGTGGTCGGGTCGCACCCGCGCCGGGACCAACGGCGGGTCGGATTCCCGGCCGCGCGGCGATCCTGCCCGGGGGAGAGCCGGCTTCGGTTTCGCCGACCTCGGTCACATCGAGTCCGCCCTCGCCGCCGACGGCGTGCTCGCTCGCGTTCTCCACCACACGCAGGGCACGGGACTGCTCGTTCAGGATCCGTGGGAGGTCCTGATCTCGTTCATCGTTTCCCAGAACAACAACATCCCGAAGATCGGCAGATCGATCGAAGCCCTCGCGCATGGGTTTGGACGGCCGCTCGGCGACGGGATCCACGCGTTCCCGTCACCCGCCCGGCTGGCCACAGCGTCCCCCGCCGCCCTGCGCGCCTGCCACCTCGGCTACCGCGCGCCGTATGTCCGGGCGGCGGCACGGCTCGTGGCCGAGGGGCGTCTCGACCTCGCGGCACTCCAGCGCGTGCCGGAGGACGAGGCGCGCGACACGCTTCGCGCCGTTTGGGGTATCGGCGACAAGGTGGCCGACTGCGTCCTCCTGTTCGGATTAGGGCATGTGACGGCGTTTCCGGTGGATGTGTGGGTGAGGCGGGCGGTGGAACGGCTGTACTTCGGCGGCCGGGAACAGCCGTTACGCGAGATCCGCGCGTTCGCGAGGGATCGCTTCGGTCCGCTCGCCGGTTATGCGCAACAGCACCTGTTCACGTATGCCCGCGCGCACCTAGTGGACTGAGTCATTGATGAGTGACACGCAGACTGCCCTCTTGAGATCCTTGCAGATCCACCAGATCAGCGTAGTCCTGTGTCACACATTTCCGACTCGCGCCACTAGGGAGCGGAACACCCGGAATCAGCGCGGGTCCACGCTGATCTCTCCCCCGCCGGTGCCCGTGATTTCACCCACGACCGCGGCTGCAGGCGTCCCTCGTTCGCGCAGGGCGTCGAGGAGCCGCTGAAGTCGACTCTCGGGCACCGCGATCAGCAGACCGCCGGACGTCTGCGCGTCGCACAAGATGACCTGCGCGTCCTCTGCAATCCCGTCCCAGGTCACGGCCTCGTCGACCGCCATCCGGTTGCGCCGCGTCCCGCCGGGGACCGTCCCATCCCGTGCCAGCCCCCACGCCTCGTCGAGCACCGGAACAGCCGCGAGGCGAATGCGCGCCCGCACCCTGGCGGCCCGCGTCATCTCGTGGAGATGGCCAAGCAACCCAAACCCTGTGACGTCCGTCGCGGCGGAGACGCCTGTCTGGATCATCGCGTCCGCCGCACCGCGATTCAACGCTGCCATGATTCGGATCGCCTCGTCGGCGGTCTCGGGCGACGTGCGACCCTGCTTGATCCCAGTGGTGATCACGCCCATCCCGAGCGGCTTGGTGAGCACGAGCGCGTCCCCCGGACGGGCGGCGGCATTCGTCACCACGCGCTCGGGGTGCACGAGACCGGTAACGGCAAGCCCGTACTTCGGCTCGGGATCCTCGATTGTGTGCCCGCCGATCACCGTCACACCTGCCTCGGCGCACTTGTCCGCACCGCCCTGGAGGATCTCGCCGAGGATGTCGAGGGACAGCACGGATCTCGGGAACGCGGCGATGTTCAACGCAAGACGGGGCGCGGCGCCCATCGCATACACGTCGCTGAGCGCGTTGGCGGCGGCGATCGCACCGAACCAGAACGGCTCATCCACGACGGGCGTGAACACGTCAACGGTCTGGACGAGCGCGAGGTCGGCGCTGAGACGGTACACTCCCGCGTCGTCCGCGGTATTGGTGCCCACCAGGACGGCCCGATCGGTGATCGGAGGAAGGTGGCGCAACACGTGCGCCAGGTCCGTCGGACTCAGCTTGGATGCTCAGCCGGCGCAGGCGACCATGCTGGTGAGCCTGATCCGGTCACGCTCGGTCATCGTCCCTCCCGGTCTGAGAAACTTTCGCCCGGCGCCGACACGCGCCCACGGGCGGGGAACGGATCATCCTGGACGTTCCAGAGCCGCCCGGAAGCCGCCATTTCTGTTGCAAGATGATTACTGTCCCATTGTAGCATCTTCCTGGGCAACCACTCTTCCTCGTGGTCCCGGGCCCCTGTTATAGTAGGAACGGAGTCCTCCCATGGCGATCAATCTTCACCAGCTAAAGATCTTTCACACGGTGGCTAGATCGGGGAGCTTCTCCCGCGCGGCCGTGGAGCTGAAGATCAGCCAGCCGTCCGTGAGCATCCAGGTGGGCGACCTCGAACGACAATTCGGCGTCGAGCTCTTCGAGCAGGCGGGAAAGTCGGTGAGAATGACCCAGGCCGGTCGCATCCTCGACGACTACGCGGCGCGCATCCTCGCGCTCATCGATGAAACGCGCCGTGCGATCGACGAGGTCAAGGGCCTTCGCCGCGGGCGGCTTCGTATCGGCGCGACGCCGACGCCCGGGGCGTACCTGCTGCCGGGGCTGCTGAAGCGGTTCCGTGAGCAGCACGCGCGTGTCGATCTGATGCTCCGCATAGCAGGGATGCGCCGAATCCAGGAGCTGCTCCTGCAGCGCGAGCTGGACCTCGGCGTGGTGGGCTGGCGGGTGACGTTTCCCGACCTCGAGGCCGTGCCGATCGCCACGGACGAACTGGTGCTGGTAACGGCTCTCGACCACCGGTTCGCGGCGATGCCGTCGGTGCGGATCCCGGATCTCGCCGACGAGCCGTTCATCCTGCGGGAGCGCGGATCGGGGACCCGTGATGTCCTGGACGATGCGCTCCACGGGGCGGGCATCCACATCGCGCCCGTGATGGAACTTGAAGGAGTCGAGATGGTCAAACAGGCCGTCGCCGCCAACCTCGGCGTGTCGGTCCTCTCCCGCCGGGCCGTCGAGATGGACGTAGCGGTGGGTCACTTGCGAATCGTGCCGGTGGAAGGCCTGCGAATCCAGCGGGAGATCATGCTCGTGCACCACCGGGATCGTCGGTTACCCCACATCGCCCAGGCCTTCGTGGAGATGGTGACGCCACCAGCGGCGCGTGTGGACTCCGCGCAAGATCATGCTCCGCCGGCCGCGGGGCACGCGTGATCCGCCGGGCGTGCCTCGTCCCGTCCGCAAGGGTGGCCAAGCGCGACATCGTCTGGACGCATCAGGTAACGCCAAGGGACCGGACACACCGAGCAGACCGCACGGACCCGCGAAGCTAGGAATGGTGGCTGACCGGCAGGAACGTCTTCTTGGACCGGGTCAGGCGTGGCCGGGCTGCACCTGCGCCACGTCCCGGCGCCGCAAATCGGACTGGGCCATGACCGGCCCGGGAAGATTCCTCGACCGGGGGTGGGCTTGTTATGGAAATTTACGAGATCCTTGAGGGTCGCCTGTACCAAAGCGGCGCGCCCGAGGAGGCCGCGGAATGGGACTCGATCCATGCCCTGGGGATCGACACGGTCGTTGATCTCTTCGGCACCCTGGACCCGGGCGTGCCGACCGCGCCCAACTCCATCGTGTACGTCTTTTGGCCGATCGAAGACCGTCCTGCCCTCCCCGACATGACAATTATGGACGCGCTGGTCGACACCGTGGTCCGCTTCATCCGGATCGGCCACAAGGTCTTGGTTCACTGCCACCGCGGCAAGAGCCGCTCGGGGCTCGTGAACGCTCTCGTAGTCATGAAAATCCTCGGAATCAGCGGTTCGGAGGCCATCGATCTCATACGGCACCGGCGCCCTGGCGCGCTCGGCAACGCCGTATTCACGGCCCATCTCGAGACACTCCCGGCACCACCTCCATCGGCTGGCGCGGCGTGACGGCGGCTATCCCGCCACCGTTGACGGCCCGGCCCTGATAAGGTATGATCGGTCGCACAGGTGATGACGGAGATACGTCGGCCCGTGCCGCTCCCCAAGAGAGCCGGAGGCGGTGGAACCCGGCGGAGACGGACGGACGACATCCACTCCTGAGCAGCAGCCCGATCACGCTCTTCCAATAGGAGCGCGATAAGGGTCGCCGAATGCGCCCCGTTACGGCGATGGAGTGCCGGGCCGCCACCGCAGGCGCGCCCGGAAATGGAGTGGCACCGCGAGCACCCTCGCCTCCGTACGGCGAGGGTGTTTTCTGTCTCTGCCGGTCCGCGCACCCGAGCGGGGCGCGAGATGTGTCACAAGGAGGAGAGCGATGGCTCAGATCAACCTGCTGCTGATTCCTGGTCCCACCCCATTGCCACCGGAGGTGCTTTGCGCCATGGAACAGCAGATGACCAACCATCGCGCTCCGGCGTTCGGCCAGCTGATGGGCGAGACGATCGACGGCCTCAAGCAGATCTTCCAGACCAAGAACGATATCATCCCGCTGGTCTCCTCGGGGACGGGAGGCCTCGAGGCCGCGGTCACCAACTTTTTGTCGGCCGGCGACCGCGTCCTGTCGATCAGCAACGGCTCCTTCTGCGAACGGTTCGCGACGATCGCGGAGCGCTACGGGGTCCTCGTGGATCGCGTCACCGCCGAATGGGGCCGGCCGGTCCCGATCGATGCGATCATCGACCACGTACGGCGAGACGCCGGCCGCGAGTACCGGGCGGTCCTGGCCACCCAAAGCGAGACCAGTACCGGCGTCCACAACGACGTGCGGGCGATTCGAGAGGCCCTCGGGGACCACCCAGCGCTCCTCATGGTCGATGCGATCAGCAGCCTCGGAGCCATCCCGCTTGAAACCGACGCCTGGGGCGTGGATGTCGCCATCACCGGATCGCAGAAAGCACTGATGAGCCCGCCCGGCATGGCATTTCTCAGCGTGAGCGACCGGGCGTGGGCGGTGGCCGAGCGCTCGACCACGCCGAGGTTCTACTTCGACCTGGCCCGCGGGCGGGCGGCCATTCACGATCGGATTCCCTCCACGCCCGTCACCACCGCGGTGACGATCGCCTATGCGGTCCATGCGGCCGTGGGACTGATCCTGCGCGAGGGCCTGCCCCAGGTATTCGATCGACACCGGCGGATGGCTCGACTGGTCCGAGCCGGCGTTCGAGGTATGGGCCTCGCGCCCCTCGTCGAGGACGCGCACGCGGTGCACTCGGTGACTGCGGTGCTGGTACCGGACGGCATAGACGGCAAAGCCGTGATAGCTCGGGCCCGCGACGTCTACCGCGTGCTGATCGGGGCAGGAATCGGACGCCTGGAGCGAACCACCGTACGCATCGGTCATCTCGGATATACAAAACCGGAGTGGCTGCTCACCGGTCTCGAAGTGCTTGGCCGAACGCTCGGCGATCTCGGACACCCGGTCCACACCGAGGCCGGCGTGGCCGCGGCACGGCAGACGCTCGCGGCCGCGGCGCAGCGATAGCGGGGGGCCCGATGCGCGTTCTGGTTGCCGACGGGCTCGCAGAGGAAGGTCTCGCGCGGCTCCGCGACGCGGGCGAGATCGTGGTGCGCCGCGGGCTGTCCGAAGACGAGCTCTGCGACCTGCTTGCGGACGCCGAAGCGGTCGTCGTACGGAGCCGTACCCGGGTTACGGCGCGCGCGCTGCGGGGCGCGGAGCGTCTTCGGGTCATCGCCCGCGCCGGAGTCGGCGTGGACAACATCGACGTGGACGCCGCAACGCGCCGCGGGATCCTGGTGTTGAACACTCCGGACAGCAGTACCCTCGCCGCGGCCGAGCACACCCTTGCCATGCTGCTCGCCCTCGTCCGGCGCATCCCCCAGGCGCAGGCCTCGCTTGCCGCGGGCGAGTGGGCGCGCGAGAAGTTCGTCGGCACCGAGCTCGCGGGCAAGACGCTCGGCGTGGTCGGGCTCGGGAAGATCGGCAGCGAGGTCGCCCGGCGCGCCCGCGCGTTCCACATGCGCGTCCTCGCCTATGATCCTTACGTGACGGAAGAGCGCGCCAGACGCCTGGACGTGGAGCTCACGGCCTGGGAGACGATCCTCCGGGAGAGCGATGCGTTGACGCTCCACGTGCCGCTCAGATCCGATACGACGGCCCTCATTGGAACCCGGGAAATGACGATGATGAAGCCCGGGATACGCCTCGTGAACTGCGCCCGCGGAGGCCTCGTGGACGAAGCCGCCTTGCTCGAGGCCCTGAATCACGGGGCGGTCGGCGGCGCGGCGCTGGATGTATTCGAGGAGGAACCGCCCCGACCAGACCACCCTCTCCTCCATCATCCCCACGTCGTGGTCACCCCCCACCTCGGCGGATCCACGGTCGAGGCCCAACGTCTGATCGCGGTGGAGATCGCCGATCAGGTGCTCGCGGCTCTCAACGGCGCGCCGGTGCGCGGAGCGGTCAATGTCCCCGCTCTGGGCCCGGACGTGTGGCAGCGGCTCGACCCGTTCATGCGCCTCACCAACACGCTCGGGCTGCTCGCCCAGCAGCTCGTCAGGGGACAGCTCGACACCGTGTCGCTCAGCTACGAGGGGGAGGTTGGGCAGCTGCAGCTACACCCGCTGACGGCCTCGTTTCTCGTCGGGTTGCTCGGCCAGATCTCGGACCAACCGGTTAACATGGTAAACGCAGTCGTGGTGGCGAAGGAACGCGGCCTCCGCGTCACCGAGTCCCACACAGACCTGTGCGAGAATTTCGCCAGCCACGTACTCGCGGAGGTCCAGACGTCGCAGGGGGTGTTCCACATCGGCGGGACTCTGTTCGGGAGGCGCGACCCCAAGATCACGCGGCTCAACGGCTGGCACCTCGACTTGGCGCCCGCGCCGGAGATGCTGTTCGTCTGGAACGCGGACCGTCCCGGAATGATCGGCCGGGTCGGCACCATCCTCGGCCGCCATCGGGTCAACATCGCGAACATGCACGTGGGCCGGCAGGACGCCGGCGGCGCGGCGGTCATGGTGTTGACGCTGGATGCCCCGCCGCCCGAGGCCGCGGTGCGCGAGATCACCGCCGCGGACGGCATCGCCGACGCGCGGCACGTGCGCCTGTGACGCCGGAGGATCGAACATGATCGACTTGAGGCTCCTGCGCGAGCAGCCTGACATGTTCCGCGCGGCGATGCGCAAACGAGGACTCGACCCTGCCCTCGTGGATCGGGCGCTGACCTTGGACAAGGTACGGCGTGACCTCCTCCATCGCGTGGAGGGCCTGCGGGCGCAACAGAAGCGGGCGTCCGAGGAGATCCCACACCTCACCGGGGCCCACCGGGCGACGAAGCTCGAAGAAACGAAGCGGCTTGCCGCGGAGATCAAGGGGCAAGAACCCGCGCTCGCCGAGGCTGAAGCGGTCCTGATCGAGGCGCTGCGCGTCATCCCCAACCCGCCCCACCCGTCCGTTCCGGAGGGGGGCGTCGACGCCGGCGAGACGATCCGCACCGTCGGCTCTCCCCCGCGATTCGCGTTCACCCCGCGGGACCACGTCGAGCTCGGCACGCTGCTCGACATCCTGGACGTGGAGCGCAGCGCAAAGATCGCGGGGTCGCGGTTCTTCTTTCTTCGCAGGGAAGGGACCCTGCTCCAGCTCGCCCTGGTGCGCTATGCCGTGGACCAGTTGGTGGCGGCCGGGTTCATACCGACGATTCCCCCGGTCCTCATCCGCCGCGAGCACCTGCTCGGGATGATGGGCGGCACGCACCTCGACGACCAGATGGTTTATCGGGTGGAGGGAGAGGACCTGGCGTTAACGGGCACCTCGGAGATGGCGCTCGGGACCATGTACGCCGGGGAAGTCTTGGAAGAAGCGCAGCTTCCGATCCGACTCTGCGGCATCTCGACATGCTTCCGCCGGGAGGCCGGCGCGCACGGCAAGGACACCCGGGGGATCTTCCGCGTGCACCAGTTCGATAAGGTGGAGATGTTCTCGTACTGCCACCCCGACCGGTCATGGGACGAACACGAGTTGCTGCTGAGCCTTCAAGAACGGCTGTGGCAATCGCTCGGCCTTCCATACCGCGTCGTCGACATCGCCGCCGGCGACCTGGGCGACCCCGCGGCGCGCAAGTTCGACATAGAGACGTGGATGCCCGGGCGGGGCGGCTATGGAGAGACGCAGTCGTGCAGCAACTGCACCGACTTCCAATCGCGCGCAGTGAACGTCCGCTTCCGGCGGCGCGATCGGAACGGGACGGAGTTCGTCCACACGCTCAATGGCACGGCCGTCGCCGCGACTCGGGCGATCGTGGCAATTCTGGAGAACTACCAGCAGGCAGACGGGAGCGTCACGATCCCGCAGCCCCTCGTACCGTACATGGGCGGTCTTGCGAAGATCGCGCCGCGGGAAGCATCCCGCGCTGGATGAACGAGCCGGTACCCGCGCCCGCGGCGGGGCCAGCGTCCGACCTTGAAGGTCAGAGCAAAGGGGTCAAGAGGAGACCGATACTCCCTGCACGCCCTCGATCTCGGCTAACCGCCGGTCGAGATCGCGCATTCGGCGGCGATACTCGATCTCCACGGCGACCGCTTCCTGAACGTAGCTCAGGATCGGCCCTTCCGCCGTCTGCGGTTTGTCGCGCTCCAGTGTCCAGATCAAGTCGGTAAGACCGTGCACCAGCTCCTTCAACTGCACGCTGATCCCTCCCCTTCGGGTCCCGCACCGGCCGTCTGCACGCAACTGGGCGACAGCGGATGTCTCACGCTCATGCTCCGGTACGTAAAGCGTGAGAGAGACTCCCCCGTCGGATCGGCGGCGTCCTTCGATCAAAGCGAGTAATTCGGCACTGCCATCTGATCGGTGCTCATCGACCGAAAGATAAAACGTGTCACCGGCCCTTCGCTCCGCAAACACCGGCCCCGTGACCTCGCGCCCGACCACCCGCCAGAACTCCCGGCCACCCCACGGCTCGGCGAACTCGAGCGCCGTGTGATCGAGCACGACAGGGACTCCGCGACGATCGACCACCACATCGGCGCGGGAACGCACCAATTCCCCGCGGCCCTGATGGGCCACGGGACCTACTCGAACCCCACCGGCGAGATCCGCCTGCGTCATGATCGATCGTCTCATGGGAGCGCCGCGCGACGGTTCTGAAGCGGACTGGCGACGCACCACGTCATTGCACGCCGGAGAGCAAGTTCCTGCCCCGCACATTTCGACCTCTTGCCCCCGACGGCAGCAGGCATTGCCCACGTCGCACAGAAGACATTGGTACATCGTTGTACAGGGGAGAAGACAGTGCCGTTGCCTGATAGCAACTTTTCCAGTCCGCACGAGGACGACGATCTGATCCTGGCGCAAACCCTACGAGCGGTCCGGGCGATCCGAGGAGGAACGATCCCGGCGGACGCGATCCAGGAAGTGGCGCGCCGGTTCAAGCTCTCCGAGGACATTCACGGCGCCCTGGAACACGTGTGCTCAGCGATCGAAGCCGTCATCGAATGGATGGAACAAGACGTCCGGCCCCGCGCGGAAGCGACTCAGTTGATCGGCAACCTCCGAAAAGCCGGCGACTTGCTGGCCCGGTGCGCCGCGGAGTACCCCATCGAGATGGTGATCGAGAGAGACGACCTGTCCTCTTGAGAGTCTCACGCTCCCGCGGACCGGATCTCGGCGGAACAAGAGTTTCCCTGGTAAGAAGACGCCGGTGCGGTCCAGACGGATCGCGGCGAGGATACAGTGGGCTAGGAGCCCCAGCCTTGCCGGGCTCCCCTTTGTATCGGGTTGGAACGGTACTAGGTTTCCGCCGGTTCCGGGCCGTTTGGGCTTCGTTCGAGATGGGACCTTTGACGGGCGAACTGGCGTGCGCGCGGCGAGGACTTCCCCGTCTCGCGGTCTGCGACCTTGCTCGCCCCGTAACTGTCGGGTTTCGTCACCGCCGCGTACCCGCTGCCCTGGACCATTCCGACCACCTCACGGATGATCCGTTTGGTCTCCCCCCGGTCACCGACATCCAGGTGGATCTCAACCGGGAGCTCACTATAGCCGTTCTTCGCGAGTTCCGCGCTGATCTGGCTCGCCGTCTCTAGGCTGAGGGCCGTTTCGAACAGGATGCGCTGCCGGAGACTGGCAATCTTGCGATTACGGAACTTGTGATAGAAATACCGCCCCCCGCGCCCGACGCGATGGATGACGACGGCGGTCACAAAGCAGGTATCGTCGCCCAGCAGAGAGTCCGTGCCGATGATCAGGTGGTATGGCTGCTCGGGCTGCTCCTGCATGTAGCCAACGATCTGTTTGAACATACGGTCGAAGCTAAGTCGGCCGTATGTGGGGCTGACGAACTCCATACGCTCACCGCGCCAAGTATAACGAACGGATCCGGGCGCAGCAAGACGGACCCCCGCCGCCGCGGCGCTACAACTCTCGGCGTCCCTCCAGGGCGCGGGCGAGCGTAACCTCGTCGGCATACTCCAGGTCTCCGCCGACAGGCAGCCCGTGCGCGATCCTCGTAACTCGCACTCCAAGCGGCTTGAGGACCTTGGACAAGTAGAGCGCCGTAGCCTCGCCCTCCACGCGGGGATTCGTGGCAATAATCACCTCGCGGACCTGCCCCTCGGAGACCCGATGGAGCAGTTCGGCGATGCGCAAATCGTCGGGACCAATGCCGTCCAAGGGAGAGATCGCACCCTGCAGAACGTGGTAGACGCCCTTGAACTCACGCGTACGCTCCATCGCCGCAATATCCCGGGGATCCTCGACCACGCAGATCACGGACCGGTCACGCTGCGGATTCGTGCACAGGATGCAAGGATCCGCCTCTGTGATGTTTCCGCACACGGAACAGTGCCGGATCCGGCGCTTGCACTCGAGGATCGCCTCGGCGAGAGCCTGGGCGTCCTGCACCGACATCGAAAGCATGTGAAACGCAAGGCGCTGCGCGGTCCTCGGACCGACGGTGGGAAGTTTCTCCAGTTCCTCGATCAGCCGAGCGAGCGGCGGGGCGTACGTGAACACCGACAGGTCACGCGCCGAGACCCGGCAGACCGGGAATCTGGAGGCCGCCGGTGACGGCCTTCATTCGCTCGGCGGCGAGTTCCCGAGCCTTCCGACTGGCTTCCGCCGCCGCGGCAACAACCAGATCCTCGAGCATCGAGACGTCAGCCGGATCGACGACACCTGGGTCGATCGTGATCGAGACGAGATCCCCATGTCCGTTCGCGATCGCGCGAACGACGCCGCCGCCGGCCGTCCCCTCGACGCGCTCGTTCGAGAGCGCCTCCTGGACCCGGGCCATCTCCTCCTGGACTTTCTGGACCTGCTTGAGCATCTTCTGCATGTTAAACAAGCGTCACCCCCACGATGGTTGCCGGCCGCTCCGACCACGAGGGGGCCCAGCGGCGCGCGACGGACCGCACTACTCGATCCGCCGGATCTCCTGGACAGGATTGCCGAAGCGGCGCACCGCCTCCGCAACGAGCACGTCGCCGCCGGCCGGAGGGTCTGCGGAGGAAGCCTCGGCGGCCGGAGGGACCGCGGAATCGTCCAAAACGAACCGCACCCGCAGCGGTGCTCCCAAGACCCGCGCCAGCGCATCCTCCACGATCCGCCGGTTCTTCACATCCTCCAGGCGCTCCATGTGGAAACGGTGCCGCACTCCCAGCACCAGTTCGGCACCCGACAGATCCCGGGGCGCGCTCTCGAGCAGAAACGCATGCACCGTCCGCGTGCGCTGCTTGACCTCGTCCATGACGTGGCTCCATCGGGCACGGAGCTGTTCGAAGCTCACGCCGATCTCCGGAGAGACGCCGGCGACCGCTCGTTCGATGGAATCGTGGGACGCCGATGCAACATCCCGCGGCGGCGCGGCCGCCCGACGCGACACCGTCTCCGATCGTTCCGCGGGCGCACTGGCGGCGTCCGCCGGCCTCGCAATCGCATCGTCTTGAGCTCCTCCGCGGGATGACGGCCGCCGGCCGGCGGGCCGTGGCGCTCCCCCGCGTCGGTCCTGGCTCGCGTCACTTCCCGAGGGAGCCGGCGGATCCGCGGCAGCCTCGGACCTGGACGGCACTGCGGCGGCAGGTGCGGTGGGCCGATCATCCCGGCGCTCCAGCGCCTCCACGCGCGCCGCCAATCCGTCGAGCGTAGGATCCACGTCCGGGCGCGCGCTCCGGAGCAGCGCCATCTCGAGCGCGATCCGCGGCTGCGTGGTCTGCCTGGCCTCCACTTCGGCCGCGGTGAGCACCCTGATCTTCTGGACAATCGCCGCGGGAGAGAGCCGGGCGCTCTGGGCGCGCAGTGCGGCCAGCCGCGCATCACTCGTCTCGACGACTCCGCGCGGATCCTCGACCACCGAAACCACCAGCAGGTCGCGGAAGTGCTCGATAAGCCCGCGCAGAATCTGGCGGACGTCGCGACCCTCGTCGATCGCACGCCCCGCGGTCGCCAGGCATGCCGCAGCGTCGCCGCCGATCATGGCATCCGCCAGTTCCCGCGCGACCTCTTCCTCGACGACCCCGAGCACGGTGAGCACGTCGGCCGCCGTAACGGTCCCCTGGCAAAACGCACTCAGCTGGTCCAGCAGGCTCTCGGCGTCCCTCAGCGCGCCGTCTGCACCGCGCGCGATCAGCCGGAGCGCCTCCTCCTCGACCGCAAACCCTTCCGACGCCGCGATCCTGCGCAGGCGCTCCACGATCGTGGCCTGGGGAATGCGCTTGAAGTCGAACCGTTGGGTGCGCGACGTGATCGTCGCCGGCAGCCGGTGCGGCTCCGTGGTCACGAGAACGAGCACGGCATGCGCCGGCGGCTCCTCCAATGTCTTCAGCAGCGCGTTCCCGGCCTCCGTGGTCAGCATGTGCGCCTCGTCGATGATGTACACGTTGTACCGGCTGCCGACGGGAACACGCGTGATCTTCTCGCGGAGATCGCGAATCTCGTCGATGCCGCGGTTGCTCGCGGCGTCGATCTCAATGACATCCAGCGAGCTGCCGTCGCTGATCGCCCGGCAGTTCGTGCACTCGTTGCACGGCGTCGGCGTGGGACCGCGCTCGCAGTTCAGCGCCTTCGCCAGCAGCCGCGCGGTGGTCGTCTTGCCCGTGCCGCGATATCCGCAGAAGAGGTACGCATGTACGATGCGATGGGAAGCGATGGCGTTTTGAAGCGTCCGGGTAACGCGCTCCTGGCCGAACACGTCCTCGAACGTCTGCGGCCGCCATTTCCGGTAAAAGGAGACATGAGACACGCGGACGTCCACCTCGCGCAGGTCTTGCGACGTATTCGCCGAACCTTACTCCCACTCCTGGAGGTACCCCGACGCGGTGAAACTGCTCGTGCTGATCTCGGTCGTGGTCGCTGCCATCGTCTTCGCAGACGCGCGACCCCGCGTCGGCACCGTGCCCGCCGCTTTGTGGGCCGCGGCCAGTCTGCTCGCGTCCGCCCTCGTCGCGCCACTATATCTCTTGACGCGCCCGTCGCGCGCGCAGGCGTGGGGACTCCTCGAGGTGTTGGCGCTCACGCTGTTCTTCGCGACCACCGTGCCGCTTGCCGCCGCCTGGATCCACATTCCCGCCGGCGTTGCGCCCCCGCTCGGGATCATCGCGGTGCTGGCGGTGATCCAAAACGCGGTGTTTGCCGCGGCCGCGGTGTACGTCGTGCACGTCAAGTACCGTCTGCCGCTCGCCGCGGTCGGTCTCACGGTCGGCGCCTGGGAGCAGCGCATTCGTCAGGGCGCGATCGCCGCTGCGGCCGGGATCGTGGGAAACAGCGCCGGGCAGAACGCCACCCTGCTCGCCCTCGGCGCGTGGATGGGGCGCGCCGCCGCAAACGACCTCGTCATGCGCGAGGAGGCCCGCGCGCCGGTGTACCGCCTCCTCCCTCGATTGCACCAGCCCGTCGAGATCGCGGTGATTGCCGTGCTGGTCGGCGTCGTCGTCCCGATCGGCGAAGAGATCTTCTTTCGAGGACTCGTGTTCGGGGCTCTACGCCGCCGGATGAACCTCCACACGGCGGTGCTGCTCAGCGCCCTGTTCTTCAGCGCGGCCCACCTCGAGCCCATCGAGGTCCTGCCGATCATGCTGCTCGGCGTGGTCCTCGCGTACGCCTACGACCGCACCGGCTCGCTCGTCCCGGGCATGATCGCGCACGGCGTCAACAATCTCGCCGCGCTGTTCTTCTTCTACTACCAGGGCCTGCCGCCGAGCCCGCCGTGACCGCATCGTCACCCGCATCCACGGCCGGCCGATCCAGACATGCCGCACCCCGGACGCCAGGCAACGGGGTCGGCCGTGCACCCGCCGTCGACAACCCCTCCGAGGCGGTCCCCACGCAGCCAGCTCCGATCAGGTGTCCCCGCGGCACACGAAACGCCTTACGTACCGTTGCTTCCTTCCGGACCTGGCGGGGTTTGTAAGATCTCGTTGCGCGGGACCCGATCCTCCTCGCCGCTTGCGCGAGCCGCTCCTCAGAGACGAGGCCTTGGGCGGGAATTCAGCCCCGCTGTAGCGGGTTGCGGGTACAGGGAACCGCTAGCTCCCCGCCTAGCACGGCCAATGCAAGTATAGCACACATCCGCGTCCTCACCCCGGCCTCATCGGTCGGCGGCGTCCGCGAGGCAGGGGCCGCGACCTCGGCGCTTCCATCCGGGTGGTCCCCCCGGGCTCATCCATGAGCGGCGAGCCGTTCCAGCACACGCCGCAGGCTCAAGGACCAGAGGCGGACTCTGCGGATTCGGGGACGTCCGGCCGCTCCGCGCGGCGTCAAAGGGAGTCCTTCCCGCCGCATGGAATGCCCATCCGGATGTGCCGTGCGCGTGAGCGGTCCAATGCCGCGCGGGAGGAGCACCGAAAGACGTCAGGGACATGGAAGCGAGGTGAGAGGTGGAACCACGTCCGTGGCACCGTTTCTATGACGACGTCGTGCCCCGCTCGATTCCCGTCCCGAACACCACATTGCACGCGTTTCTCCGGGCGACCGCCGCGCGCTTCCCGGAACGCCCCGCGGTGCTCCTCGCGGGCCCCGGCTTCACCGAACGTCTCACGTATCGCGCGCTGGATCGGCAAAGCGATCGGTTCGCGCGCGCGCTGATCGGCCTCGGAATCCGGCCCGGAGACCGCGTGGCGGTCGCCCTGCCCAACCTCCCGCAGTATCCGATCACACTGCACGGCATCTGGAAGTCGGGCGCCGTAGCGGTGCAGGTGAATCCGCTCTACCACGGCGACGACCTCGCCAACCTGCTCGTCGACTCCGGGGCGCGGATCCTGGTGACCTTAACGCGCCTCTCGCCCCATGTCGAGGAGGTCCGGAGCCGCACGCCGCTCGAGCACGTGATCCTCACGAAAATCTCCGACTACTTCCCGCCGCTGTGGCGGACGCTGTACACGCTCGCCCGTGAGCGACGCGAGGGCGACGCGATGCCGGCCGGCGCGCGGGCAATACCGTGGCATCGCTTCCTCCGCACCGGCAGCGGGACCCCGCCGGCCGTCACGGTGACCCCGGACGACCTCGCGGTGCTTCAGTACACCGGTGGAACCACCGGCCTGCCGCGCGGCGCGATGCTCACGCACCGGAATCTCGTTGCGAACGCCGCGCAGGGCATCTCTTGGTTTGTGGGGCTTCGCGAGGGCGCCGAGTGCTTCTTGATGGTCGTGCCTCTCTTCCACGCGTACGGCCTCCTGGTTCTTAACGCCGGCATCCAGCTCGGCGCAACGCTGCTCATGATCCTGATGCGCATGTTCGACGCCCGATTGGTGGCGGAACAGGTACCGAGGCATCGCCCCTCGGTGTTCCCGGGCGTGCCGGCGATGTACGCCGCAATCAACCGCCTCAAACACGCCGAGCGATACGATCTCCACAGCATCCGCCTGTGTGTCTCGGGCGCCGCCGAACTGCCGCAGGACGTCGTCGAGGAGTTCGAGCGGCTCACCGGGGGTCGGCTCGTCGAAGGGTACGGATTGACCGAAGCGTCTCCGCTGGTCTCGGCAAATCCGCTGTGGAAGGGCGGCGTGCGGAAGCCCGGAAGCATCGGCGTCCCGCTGCCGGACAGCGACGTACGCATCGTGGATCTCGAGAGGGGCACGCGCACGCTGCCGGCGGGTGAACTCGGCGAGCTCGTCGTGCGCGGTCCGCAAGTCATGGCCGGCTACTGGAACGCCCCCGCCGAGACCGCGGACGCGGTACGGGACGGATGGCTGTTCACCGGGGACATCGGGCGGATGGACGACGAAGGATTCCTCTTCCTCGTGGACCGCAAGAAGGACATGATCAACGTCGGCGGGCTGAACGTGTATCCGCGCGAGATCGAGGAACCGCTCCGGCGGCATCCGGCGGTGCGGGAGGCCGCAGTCGTGGGCGTGAAGCGCCCGATCCGAGGGGAGATCATCGTCGCATACGTCGTGCCGAAGACGCCGGTCGAGGATCCCGGTCCGCTCCGTACCGAGCTCCGGGAGTATCTCCGCGCACGGCTGCCGGCTTACAAGATGCCGCGCCGCATCACGATCGTCGATGAGATTCCGACCACGCTGATCGGGAAGCCGCTCCGCCGCGTCCTCCGCGAGCGCGCCGCGCGCACACAACTGCAGGACGAGCCGGTACCGGACCCGCTCGGCTAACCGCGTTCACCGCTTACCACAGCACGCGCAACCGAACCGGGGGCCAGTAGATCAGGATGGCCTCTCCAACGACGCTTGTGTCGGGCACGAACCCGAACGCCCGGCTGTCCTCGCTGTTGTCGCGATTGTCCCCCAGCACAAAGACCTCGTGAGACGGGACCTTCGCCGGACCGTACATGCCATCGGTCGCAGCCGCGAGATAGGGTTCGCGAAGCGTCCGTCCATCGACGTAGACATGCGCCTGGCGGATCTGCACGGTTTGGCCTGGTACGGCGACGACACGCTTGATGTAGTTACGTCCGGGGTCGTTCGGAGGATGCAAGACGACGATCTCCCCGGGACGGGGTGGCCGGAAGCGGTAGACGAACTTGTTCACGAGGACCCGGTCCCTCGGCAACAGGTTGGGCTCCATGGAGTACTGCTCGACCTGAAACGCCTGGGCGACCGAGGTCATGATGAACTGCGCCAGGACGAAAGCGATCACGAGCGTTTTGACAAACTCAAGCGCCGCGCGGCGAACCTCCCGCGTCTTCATCCGGCCCTCGTCTGCGACGAATTGGCGGAGGGGGTGGGATTTGAACCCACGAGGCAGTTACCCGCCTACACGCTCTCCAGGCGTGCCGATTCGGCCGTGCTCTCGCACCCCTCCGCAGCCTTCCCATTATAGCACGGCTCCCGCGAAGCCTGCCCGGCTACGTCGCGCGCTCCGCCGCCTTGAGCACGGCCCGCTTCACGTGTACCGTCGCCAGATGCGCCCGGAACTCGCTCGACGCGTAGAGATCCCCCTGCACGTCCACGCCCTGCGCGGCGTGGGCAGAGGCGGCCGCGACGGTCTTTTCGTCCAGCAATTGCCCGGTGAGGGCTGCCTCGACCGCGGTGGCCCGGTACGCCTTGCTCGCGACGCCGTTGACGCCGATGGCCACGCGCTGGCACTTCCCGCCGTTCATGGAGAGCACGACGGCGACCCCGACGACCGCGTATCCGCTCGCCGGATGCGGGTGCTTCACGTATGACGCCGCGGTTCCCTTCGGCAACACGGGCACGCGCACTTCGGTGATGATCTCAGACGGCTCGAGTGCCGTCGTGAGCATCTCCACGAAGAAGTCCGATGCGTTGATCGTCCGGCTGCCCTTGGGGCCGGCCGCCGTGATCTGCGCGCCGAGCGCGAGCATCGCCCCCGGATAATCGGCGGCGGGATCGGCGTGCGCGAGCGCGCCGCCGATCGTGCCGCGGTTGCGCACCTGCATGTCCCCGATCGCGGCCGCGGTTTCCGGCAGGAGCGGACAGTTGCTCTTGAGCACGTCGCTGTGCTCCACCGCGTCGTGTGTCACCAGCGCGCCGATCGAGACGGTGTCCCCGTCGAGCGTGATCCCATCCAAACCCGGGATGCGTCCGATGTCCACCACGATCTTGGGTTGCGCCAAGCGGAGCTTCATGATGGGCAGCAGACTGTGGCCGCCAGCGAGCACCTTGGCATCGTCGCCGTACTGCTGCAGGAGCCCGATCGCCTCCTTCACAGTCGCCGGCGCGTAGTACTCGAATGCCGCTGGAATCATCCTGTCGTCACCTCCGGGTCCTTGCGTGAATCGCGTTCCACATCCGCTCCGGCGTCAGCCGCATGTCCAGGTTCCGTCACGCCGAGCGGACGCGGGGCGTTGGGCACGACGTTGACGGCTTGCTGACGCCGATGGCGCTCCTTCCTCGCGCACCTACCGGGCGGCTTTGCTCGGGGTCTCCCCGCGCAGCTTTCTGGCCGCATACTGGATGGCGTTGACGATGTGCTGGTAGCCGGTACAACGGCACAGATTGCCCTCGATGCCCCACCGGATCTCTTCCTCCGTCGGGTCGGGATTACGCCGGAGCAGATCCACCGCGGTCAGCATCATGCCTGGCGTACAGAACCCGCACTGCAGCCCGTGTTCTTCCCAGAATCCCTCCTGGATCGGATGCAGCTGCCCGTCTTTGGCCAGCCCCTCGACCGTCGTGAGTCCGGCTCCATCGGCCTGCGCGGTAAGCACGGTGCACGACTTGACGGCCTTGCCGTTCATCAGGATCGTGCAGGCTCCGCAACTGGTCGTATCGCACCCGATGTGGGTGCCGGTGAGGCCGAGGACCTCGCGGATGTAGTGCACCAGCAACAGACGCGGCTCAACGTCGTGGGTATGCGTGACGCCGTTCACCGCGACCGTGACCGTCCGCTTCACCGTCCGTCCCCCTTTGGCGTACCTCGCCACGCCGTGATGACACGTGCCGGACCCGGCATGAGGCCGGGCCCGGCGCACACGCTCGCCTGTAATCGCCCGAGTCTGGTGGACACGCCGCCGAACCGCGTCGCTCGCGGAGTGCGCAACGTCGTCCGCACCTGGAGTTACGACATGGTCCACAGAGCGACGGGCCCCGCGGCGCCACTCACGGACCCGCAGCAACGGCTATCGGTGGGAGAGCTGCTGCGGCACAGGCCCAGAGGAAGGTTCTGCGACCTCGGCGACCCCGTTAGGTTGTATAGGCGTTCGCGGGACAAACGAAACTTCCTCCGGGACATCCGGATCGAACGGCCGTGCGAGTTCGCGCGCTTCCTGCGGGCGCGCCACGCAGCCTTACGACTCGACGACCGCGACCGCCTCGATCTCCACGAGCATCTCGGGATCGATCAACCGGCGCACTTCGACCATGCTCGTCGCGGGACGGATCTCTCCGAATACCTCCCCATGCGCGCGGCCGATCTCCTCCCACCGGCTGATGTCGGTCACGAAAATCCGCGTCCGGACGATGTCCCGCATGGTTCCGCCGAGCTCGCGGACGGCGCGGTCGATTCGACCGAGTACGTCCTTGGTCTGTGCGTAGGCATCGCCGGGTGCAATCGTCTTCCCGTCGGGTCCCGCCGCCGCGGTGCCGGCGACGAAGATCGTGTTCCCCGCGCGTACCGCTCGCGAATATCCGACCACGGGTCCCCACATCGCCCCGGCCGGTACCTGACGTCGGCTCATCGACGATCCTCCCTTCCACAAGACGTACCGTGGCTGCTCGGAGTATAGGCCACCGCGTGGCCCCCTGGGAAGCCCATGCGCTATACTGATGCACGGCGCCAGCTCCGGCGCCGGAGGTCCGTTGTGCCGTCGACACCCCGGGATGAGCTCGCGCGCCGCGCGGCCGCGCTGCAGCAGCATCTTGCGCGCCTCGACTTCGACGCCGCGCTGATCACGCAAAACGCGGATCTCTTCTACTTCACGGGAAGCATGCAGAGCGGCGTGCTGGTGGTGCCCGCCCAGGGCTGCCCGGTGTATGGAGTCCGGCGGATCTTCGAACGCGCAATCCACGAGAGCGCGCTGGAACGGATTGTCCCGCTGGGGAGCCTCCGGGAGCTCAGCAGCCTGCTGCGCGACGCTGCCGGCACCCCGCCCCGACGCGTCGGCCTGGAACTGGACGTCCTGCCGGTCGCGGTTTGCGAGCGCTTCAAGGCGTCACTGGAAGGCGTGGCGATCGGAGACGCTTCAACGGCGATCCGGCTCGTGCGCACGGTGAAATCGTCTTACGAGCTCGAGCGCATCCGGGCGGCCGCGTCGCTGGCCGACGAAATGTTGCAAAGCGCTCTTGGCATGCTTCGCGAAGGCATGACCGATCTCGAATTCGCCGCGGGGATCGAGGCCACCGCCCGGTGCCGCGGACACCAGGGGATCGTGCGCACCCGGGGCTGGAATCAGGAAGCCTATTTCGGCCACGTATTCTCCGGCGCCGCGGCTGCGGTCCCGAGTTTTCCCGATTTGCCCCTCGGTGGGGAAGGACCAAGCGCCGCGGTGCCCTACGGCGCCGGCCACCGGCGCATCGCCGCCGGGGAGCCGGTGATCATGGACTACGTCGGCGCGCTCGACGGCTACATCTGCGATCAGACGCGAACAATCGCGATCGGGACGCCTTCTCCCGCATTCCGTGCCGCCCACGACGCCGCAGTGGCGATCCTCCGGGACGTCGAGGCCGAAATCCGGCCCGGCACGACGCCCCAGGAACTGTACCGGCTCGCGGTCCGCCGCGCGGAGGCGTTGGGATACGCCGACGCCTTCATGGGGGCGGGCCCGTTCCGCGTGCGGTACGTCGGACACGGCGTGGGGCTGGAGCTGGACGAATGGCCGGTCCTCGCGGACGGCTTCACAACCCCGCTTGAGCCAGGCGTGGTCTTCTGCGTGGAGCCGAAGCTCGTCTTCCCGGGGGCCGGCGCGGTCGGCATCGAGGACGAGTTCGTCGTCACGGCCGACGGCGCCGAACGGCTCACGCTCCCGGAGCAGCGCCTGTTTATCGTGTAGCGGGTCCGGGAGCCCGCACACGGTGACGCTTTCGCCAATCGAACGCGGCATCTACCGCCCCGCGCGTCACGGGAAGGGATGTCCCGCGCCTGAAAAGAACCAGGGACGAACATCCGCCGGGCATCGAACTTCGGATGTCCGCGCGGTGGTCCAAAACGGGGCTAACGGGCTCCACGCCCCGCCGGCGCCACGCAGCGACGACATCGGGGCTCCAGGAGTGATATTTCAACGGCCAGCGCGGGAGGGTGTCTTCATGGCAAAGGCGCCGGAGAAGCGGCTCGGGACCGAGGTGAGCGAAGCGGAGATCGCGGTCCACTGGAGAGAAGAGCAATACTATCGTCCCCCCGCCGGGTTCATCGGGCAGGCGAACCTGGCGGACCCCGCGATCAACGAGCGGTTCGGCATCGAACGGTTCCCGGAATGCTTCCGGGAGTACGCGGACCTGCTGTCGTGGGACCGCTACTGGCACACGACGCTCGACACCAGCGACGCGCCATTCTGGAAGTGGTTCGTGGGCGGCAGGCTGAACGCGTGCTACAACTGCGTGGACCGTCACCTCGGGCAGTACAAGAACAAAGCCGCGTTCCTCTTCGTGCCGGAGCCCGAAGACGCGCCCCACGAGGTCATCACATACCAGGAGCTGTTCATGCGCGTCAACGAGGTGGCCGCGCTGCTGCGCGACTTCGCCGGGCTCGGGACCGGCGATCGCGTCACGCTCCACCTGCCGATGACCCCGGAGCTCCCCATCACGATGCTGGCGTGCGCGCGGCTGGGGATCATCCACTCGGTCGTCTTCGCCGGCTTCAGCGGCGAGGCGTGCGGCATCCGGGCGGCCGACTCGGGCAGCCGCGTGCTCGTTACGATGGACGGCTACTACCGAAACGGTAAGCTCCTCGACCACAAGGCGCAGGCTGACCTCGCCGTTCAGGCGGCCGAAAGGGAAGGGCAGAAGATCGACAAGGTCCTGATCTGGCGGCGACTCCGAGATCGCCCCGCGTCTGAGACGCCGCTCGTCCCGGGCCGCGACCACGTCATGAACGAGCTGCTGACGCAATATGCCGGCAAGAGGGTCGAGCCGATATCGATGGACGCCCTCGCGCCGCTCTTCCTGATGTACACGAGCGGCACGACTGGGCGGCCGAAAGGATGCCAGCACGGCACCGGCGGTTATCTCGCCTATGTTGCCGGGACGTCGAAGTACATCCAGGACATCCATCCCACGGACGTCTACTGGTGCTTTGCGGATATCGGGTGGATCACCGGCCATTCCTACATCGTGTACGGCCCGCTGGCCCTCGCCGCCACGGGTGTCCTCTACGAGGGCGTCCCCACCCACCCCGATGCGGGCCGCCCGTGGAGGATCGCCGAGCGGTTGGGCGTCAATATCTTCCACACCTCCCCCACGACTATCCGCATGCTCAGAAAGATCGGGCCCGATGAGCCCAGGAAGTACCGGTACCACTTCAAGTGCATGACCACCGTCGGCGAGCCGATCGAGCCGGAAGCGTGGTTATGGTACTACAACGTGGTCGGGCGAGGCGAGGCGGTCATTACCGATACGTGGTGGCAGACGGAGAATGGAGGGTTTCTCTGCACCACGAAACCCGCGCTGGATCCTATGAAACCCGGGAGCGCCGGACCAGCGATGCCGGGGATCTATCCCGCAATCTACGACGAGGAAGCGAACGAGATCCCGGCGGGCTCGAACCGGGCGGGCAACATCTGCATCCGCAACCCCTGGCCGGGGATCATGCAGACCATCTGGGGCGATCGACAGCGCTACGTCCGCCAGTACTACGCCAAGTACTGCAAGAACACGGAGAGCAAGGACTGGCGTGACTGGCCATACTTCGCCGGCGACGGGGCGATGCAGGCCGCCGATGGGTACTATCGCATCCTCGGCCGCGTGGACGACGTGATCAACGTCGCCGGCCACCGGCTCGGGACCAAGGAGCTGGAGTCGGCATGTCTCACGGTCCCGGACGTGACGGAGGCCGCGGTCGTGCCCGTGGCCGACGAGCTCAAGGGCCGGGTCCCTGAAGTCTACATCTCGCTCCGGCCAGGAACCGTGGCGAGCAGTGACCTCAAGGACAGGGTCATCCTCGCGATCGAGACGTCGATCAGTAAGATCGCACGTCCCAGGGCCGTGTACATTGTCCCGGATATGCCGAAGACCCGGTCCGGCAAGATCATGCGCCGGGTCCTGGCCGCGATCTCCAACCAAATGGATACGGGCGACGTCACGACGCTCGCAAACCCCGACGTCGTAGAGCAGATCCGAACCCTGGTGCAGGGAGCGGGCGCCCGCCCGACCAAGGGGGACCCCGAGGACATCAAGCGCTTCGGCGACACCTGATGCGTCGGGTCAAGTGATCACGCCAGGGAGATCTCGTCTCCGATGCCCCGCGCCAAGGCGCGCTCGTAGGCGAGCTTCGCCGCAGCCACGTCCTCGACCGCAAGGCCGACCGACTCGAACAGCGTGATCTCATCGGGGTGTGTCCGGCCCGGGTGCGTGCCGGCAAACACCTCGCCGACTTCGGCCTGAATGTGCGCCGCGGCCAGTTCACCTGCCTGCAGAGGTACGACCAAGTCGCCCGCCTCGGCAACCACGCTCGCCCGGGAGTCCACAAACAGCCGGGATCTGGCCACCGCGTGGACGTCGAGTTCGCGCCAATCCGGCCGAGCGGCGCCGACGGCGTTCACGTGGATGCCGGGCTCGAGCCACCTGCCCTCCAACACGGGTGTCGTACTGGATGTAACCGTACAGACGACGTCTGCGCCGCGCACCGCATCGTGCGGGGATCTCACCGCTACGACCTGCAGGCCGAGACGCTCGTGCATTTCCGCCGCGAACCGCTCCGCGGCGTCCCGCGTGCGGCTCCACACGCGCACTCCGGCCAGTGGCGCGACCTCGCGCAACGCATGGAGATGGCTGCGCGCCTGGACGCCCGCTCCCAGCAGCGCGAGCTCGCGCACGGCACGCCCGGCAAGCCTCGCGGTGACCGCCGCCGACACGGCGGCGGTACGCATCTCCGTCACAAGACGCCCGTCCATCACCGCGAGCAGCGCTCCGGTCTCCGCATCGACCAGGAGGATGGTGGCAAGATGCGAGGGCAGCCCCCGCGCCGGATTGCCCGGATACACGGAGACCGCCTTGAGCCCGATCGCCTCCTGCGTCACTAGGTATGCCGGCATCACGCCGAGGAACCCGCGGTGTGCGTCCACGGGGATCACGGGCCTGAGCGGCTGGACCGCAGCCCCGGTGCTGAATGCGGCCAGCGTCCGCTCCATGAGCGGGATCAGCTCCCGCATGGTGAGAAGCGCGTGCAAATGCGACTCTCGCAGCAGCAACGGCATCGGCTCTCCTCCGGACGCGGCCTCGAGTGCGCTTCTGCCCGGTGCCTCCGGGTCCCTCCGAAAGAGCGAACGCTGCTGAAATCGTGGAACCAATCTCTGTGCCCGGGCCCATGGCCGAACCAGCATGCGCGCGAGCCGGTGCGTCCGCGTGGAGCGAAGCTGGGATGCCCCAAGACGATCGCGCCCCGGGGTGACGAGGCGAACGCCGAGGGGAAACGGCCGCCTCAGTGGTGGCGCTCGGACGCCTCGCGAAGGAACGCGGTTACGGCGAACGGGTTCGCAGGCCGCCGAAGAAGCTCCGGAGCAGCGCCCCGCACTCCTCGGCGCAGACGCCCCCGGTCACCTCGACTACGTGGGCGAACCGACGATCGCGCAGCAAATCCACGAGGCTTCCCGCCGCGCCGGCCTTGGGGTCAACCGCACCGTACACGAGCCTGGGGAGCCGTGCCTGCACCATGGCGCCCGCGCACATGGCGCAGGGTTCGAGCGTCACGTAGAGTGTACAACCGATAAGCCTCCAGCCCCCGAGATGACGCGCGGCTTCGCGCAGGGCCAGCATCTCGGCGTGGGCCAGCGGATCCCGGTCGACTTCGCGGCGATTGCGGCCGCGGGCGAGCACGCGGCCATCGCGAACGACCACCGCCCCGATGGGTACGTCGCCGAGATCCGCGGCGGCAACGGCCTCTTCCAGCGCGAGCCGCATGAACGCGGCGTCGCACATCGGGTCATGCCCGCCGAGCGCCGTGGTGACGCTACTCCTCCGGCAGAGGCAGCGGCGCGCCCTCCGCGGCCAGCCGGAGAGCTTGGAGCGCGTCCAGCATGGCCGAGACCGCGACCGCGATCTTGCGGGGGCGCTCGGCGTCCACGAGCTCGTCTTCCTTGAGAACGACACTCGACTGGACGCGCGCGCTGTATTGCGGGGCAGCATCCTCCGTAGAAAAATGCTGCTGCAGGCTGATGCTCGGGACGCCGGGATCGGCAGACGCCGAGCTGATCGCCCGCCGGAGGAGCACGACGTCCGGCGGCACCAGCAGCTGGTCCATGGTGATCTCGGTCAGCAGTTCGCCGAAGACCTGCACTTCCTCGTGCACGGTTCGTGAGAACTCCACGCCCTCGTCGTACTCGGCGATGTGCCGCCCGAAGGAAAGCGCATCCACGAGAAAGCGCAGCTCAGCCCAGGGCCACGCGAAGGTCTGCGGCGCGTCGGGCGGCGGCTCGTTTTCCAGGTGCACCACGTACCGGTATTCCCGGCTCATGTGGTCCACGTCTACGAAGAACGCGTACCCGGACACCACCAGATGGTTGTCCTCGAGCGCGTCCGTTAGCCGCCCTGCGAATTCGTGGAACGGATCGTGGTAATCGAGCCGGCGCGTCATCGAGTCATCCACGCCCGCGCGCCCTCGCACCCGCGGACGCCGCGGCCTCCCGCAACCTCGTTACCTGCGCCCCCGCAGCCTGCAGAAACAGCCGCGTCGCGCTGTCGACGAACATCGTGACACCGAGCGCATGATACGTGCGCACGTCGTCGGGCGTCAACGCCAGGGTGCCCACAGCAACACCGGCGCGCCGGCCCGACTCGATGATGCGTCGAATCGCCGCCTGCACCTCGGGGTGATCCGGCCGCCCGGGATGCCCGAGGCTCTGGGACAGATCCGAAGGCCCGATGAACAGGACGTCGATGCCAGGGACCCCGGCGATCTGCTCGACCGCCTCCAAACCCTGCCCGGTCTCGATCTGCAGCAGGTTCATGACGGCCGCGTTGCTCGCAGCCACGTGGGCGGCGAGCTCCACCGCTCCCCAAGAGGAGGCCGCGGTGCCTCCTGCGAGGCTCCGGATTCCTTCCGGCGCATACTTCGTGGCCGCCACCGCCATCGAGGCTTGCTCCGGCGTCTCGATCTGCGGCACCATGACGCCGACGCAACCCACGTCGAGCGTCTGGAGGATCTGCTTCGGCCTGTGGTCGGGGACGCGCGCGATCGGCGTCACGCCCGCCACGCGGCACGCCCGCACCATCGCTTGGAGCGTCTCGGACGTCAAAGGCCCGTGTTCGGTGTCGAGGAGCACCCAATCGTACCCCGCCACGCCCACGATCTCGACGATCTCCGGGCTCGGCAGTGACACGATCGTACCGAACACGGCGTCGCCGCGACGGAGCCGTTCCTTGAGCGGGTTCTGGAGCATACGAACCTCCTTGCGGTGGTACGGTGCAAGACTTCCATGTCGCGCGCGCGAATTCCCCCGTGTGACGACGACCGTCTACCTTGTGCGCCACGGCGTCACCGCCTGGAACGTCGCGGGCCGTCTGGCCGGCCGGCTTCCGGGGATCCCGTTGACCCCGGACGGGCGTCGCGAAGCTGCGGCGGTTGCGGCGAGGCTCGCGGCGCTTCCGATCCGAGCGGTTGCCGCTAGCCCGATCGAGCGCGCGCAAGAGACCGCAGCAGTGATCGCCCGGCCGCACGGGCTCCCCGTGACGACCGACGTCGCGTTCATCGAACGCGGATACACCGCATGGCAGGGGTTACGCTCGCAAGAGATCCGAGAACGATTCCCTGACGCCGTTGAGATGGTCGCACACGGAGAGCACGTGCCCGGCGTTGAGTCGGTCGACGAGATGGCGGCGCGCGTCTGGGCCGGCATCGAGCGCCTGGCGGCGCGCCACCCTGATGAAGCCGTCGTGGTCGTGTCTCACGCCGACCCGATCCGCGCGCTCCTCGTGCACATCATCGGCATGACGGCGGCGCGGCTCCGCGCCATCGGGGTCGGCACCGCGTCGTTGTCCCGGATCCGCTTTCGTGACGGTGGCGCGGTCGTGGACTACGCGAACAGCCGCACTCACCTGGCCGTTCTGGACGGCGCGGGCGGGTCAGACGGCGGCGAGTAGCCGCCGCAATGCCTGTGGACCGGATGACCACCCAGTTCGACGGCCGGACCGGCGCCCTGTGACCGGCCCGGCCTGGACACAGGGCGCGACCACCGTCGTTTGCGCCGGGTGCGGCGCCAGGGCGGCGCCCGACGATCCCTATCCTTTCCGATGCCCTCGCGCGGACGGTGACGATGTCGATCACGTGATGACCGTGTGCTCGACCCCACGCTCGGGGGGTTCCCCGGAGGAGGGAATCCACGCCATTGCTGCGCGCCGGGCGGAGGCGGACGGACACGTGGTCATAGACTACGGGCTGCATCTGATCGTCACGGATGTCTCGGGGCGACAACTGGACGAACTGCCCGAGGTCGTGGCCAGCGGGGTGCAGAGCGCCAAGGTGTACACGACCTACAAGGCGTCGGGGTTCTACCTCGACGATTGGTCCTGGTACCGGCTTCTGCAACGTGCGGCCGACGTGGGGATGCTCGTGACCGTCCACGCGGAGAACGACGATCTGTTGGCGCACCAGCGCCAACGTCCCGTGGCAGGGACGAGGGGCGCTTCTGTGACGCTGCGGTAGCCGCGGAAAGGCACGGAGGTCATGAAGAGGCTCGGGCTTGAGCACACGATCGTCGATGGAACCGCGTATGCGCACGCGGTGGGACGATTCCGGGACGCCGGGATCGTCCTGCCCACCTTTGGCGAGCTCGCGGACCCCGCGCGCATCCCGGCGCGGGTGCAGGCTGCCCTGGCCGCGGTCGATCCGGACGCCCCGCATCCTCTCAACCTGTTCCGGGTGCATTGGTACAACGGGAGCGACCGCCGCACGCAGGTCCCCGTACCCGAGCATCTCCTGCTGCCGCCGTCACTGACCGGGGTCGAGACGCCCATCGTGGCGATGCTCGGCGATCGGTTCCCGATGATCGCCGCACACAAGGTCCTCGCGGCGTACGGCTGTCTCGCCCCGCGAATCGTCACCGGCCAGTTCGATCCAACCACTCACCGCTCGGTGTGGCCGTCGACGGGGAACTACGCCCGCGGCGGCGTCGCCATCGCGCGGATCATGGGCTGCCGCGCGGTGGCGGTGCTGCCCGAGGGAATGAGCCGCGAGCGGTTCCAGTGGCTGGAGCGCTGGGTCGCCGATCCCGCGGACATCATTCGGACGCCCGGCACGGAAAGCAACGTCAAAGAGATCTACGACAGGTGCGCGCAGCTCGAGCGCGACCCCGGCACCGTTGTCTTCAACCAGTTCTGCGAGTTCGGCAATCATCTGGCGCACTACGTGTGCACCGGCCGGGCCCTGGCGCAACTCTTCGAGGCGCTCGCGGCGGGGACACGTCTCCGGCTGCGGGCGTTCGTTTCCGCCTCGGGATCGGCCGGCACGCTCGGTGCGGGAGACTACCTCAAGGAGCGGTACGGCGGGCTCGTCGTCGCCGCGGAGGCCCTGGAGTGCCCCACGATGCTCTACAACGGCTTCGGCGAGCACAACATCCAGGGGATCGGCGACAAGCACATCCCGTTGATCCACAACGTCATGAACACCGATGTGGTCACGGCGATCTCCGAACAGAGCACCGACCGCCTCGACGTCCTGTTCAACACGCCGGTGGGGCGGCATTACCTGATCCACCGGCGGCGCGTACCGCCGGCGGTCGTGGACGCGCTTCCCGCGCTGGGGCTGTCCAGCATCTGCAACCTCCTGGCCGCCATCAAGGTCGCGCGGTACTATCGGATGGGGCCCGAGGACGTGATCGCCACCGTCGCCACCGACGGCTCCGCCATGTACGGAAGCGAGCGAGAGAAGTCCCTGTGGAAGCACTTCCCTGAGGGCTTCGGGGAGACGCAGGCCGCGGAGACGTTTGCCCAGCACCTCCTGGGGGCCGGCACCGACCACCTGCTGG
>Ga0187784_10000206_pt1 | contig 40390 bp, 33 predicted proteins | sample 1015_SJ02_MP15_2_FD_132964 | JGI IMG/M metagenome (GOLD analysis project Ga0187784, IMG submission 132964) | Tropical peat soil microbial communities from peatlands in Department of Meta, Colombia - 1015_SJ02_MP15_20_MG | ecosystem: Environmental > Terrestrial > Soil > Wetlands > Peat | place... | reverse complement strand
TGCGCGTTGCGCACAATCTGCGCGCAGGCCGACATCACGTCGTCGCCGATGGTGGCCAGCCCCGCGGTGTAAGTCACCGATACCTCGTTGTACGGGAGCCCAAAGAGGTTCCACGGCAGAGTCAGCTCGCCGGTGTTCGGGTCATAGTCCACCAGGGTCGGATCGATCGTCGTCCACTGGCCGGGCAGCGAGAACGCCCACGCAATTTCAAACAGCGGCTGGTTCGGAAGCTCCCCGCGCCGCGGCCTCGTATACCGGCCCTCGATGCCCACAATCGGCGAAGTGGCCGGCGCCAGTGGCGACAGCGGAAGATAGCTCAGCCGCACTGTCTGAGAGCCGGCAATGATGCGCAGCCGCTCCGTGTACTGAATGACATTCAGGTCCGGCCGCCGGCAATAACTGTTGATCAACGCCGTGGCCGCCGTGATCCAGTCCGCCGTGGTCCCCGCCGGCAACCCGTAATTCGGATAATCCGTTGGCTGAAGGTATGCCATACCTTATCCTTCCTGCTTAGTTATCAGTTCGCAGTTCTTAGTTCGCAGTTCACGGTTGTAAGTACGTTAAGTAGACGCCGGTACTCACGTCAGCTGCGAACTACGAACTATGAACTGCGAACTGTGAACTGTCTTCAGTTCTACCGGTCCACCAGCACCTGGTAATGCGCGAAGTTGGCGCCCTTCACCACCGGAGCGCCGAACTTGACCGCGACATACTGGTAGGCCAGCGAATTCGGCAGTCCAAGCTGGAATACTCGCGGCGCCGGATCGCCCAGCCAGTGATACTCGATCAGGTCCTCGGTGACGATGTAGGCCGGAAGCACCGCAGTTCCCGATCCCGGCGTGCCCGTGTAAGGCAGGCTCCAGTCGGGAATCAGCGGCAAATCGCCGGCTTGCGTCGAAAGCATCTTCACTGTGAAGCCTGCCGAAATCTGCGTGGTGTTCAGCACCACGTTGTACTCCGATTTCATTTCCTGGTCGATCAGGTCCAGCAGCACCGGGTTCGCGTAGATGGCCGTCGGCCGCACGTGGTACCCGCTGCTGGCAACCATCTGCGCAACCGTGGTCTTGATCGTGTCTACGATCTTCATGGAGGTGGTCACGGTCACCGAGTTGCCGCCGGCCGCGATCTGCGCCGCACAACCCATGTACTGCGTGGTCGTGGGCGCGCTAAGGCTGGTGTCGTTGCCTTGCCACAGCGCCACGTCGTGCGCCACCATCACGCCGCTCACCGTATCCACCAGGTCCTTGGCCTGCAGATAGGAAAACTGCTTTTGCTGGTCGCCCAGCTCGATGTCGAAGAGGTTGTAGTTGATCTGCGCCACAATCGCCTTGAGCGGCACGCTCAGCTCGATGCGCGTCGGGCTTACAACCGCGGGGCTGATGCTGCGCGGATTCACGAAGCCAGCCGTGCTCGGGTTGGGAATCGCCGTCTCCTCAAAGAAGCGCGACGGATGCCCCGTCGCCGGAACCTGTTTGATGCGCTGTCCAAAAGGACTGGACCGCCGGCAAATGTCGAAGATCTCGGTCTGATACAGCGGAACTTCGATAGCGCCCGGCCCGATGTAATCCGCTGCCGCGTGAATGTCTGCAAATGTTGCTTTCATAGGCTCTTTCACCCCCTCCATGGGGCCGTCTTAGCTGCTAGCTTCTAGCTCCTAGCTGCTAGCTTGTTCGTGCCATATTTGGCGTTGATGACTCTTCCGGACAATCCGCACCGCGATCCACCTCATGCCATCGAGATTTGGCTCCGGTTTCCTCGGCGAACCACAAGCTAGTAGCTAGGAGCTAGTAGCTAGAAGCTGCCTTTATGAAATCGCTCCCGCGCGCAGGAGCTGCGTCTTCACCGCGATGCGCTGCTCCAGGCTTAGCCCGGAAAGCGCTGCATCGAGGGTCCGCACATCCACAGGGCCGTCGCCGATGCCGTGCTTGGCTAGCATCTCGGCCGTCGCCGCCGGCACCGTCCTGCGCAGCACGTTCAAGCCGTTCTGCGCCGCCGCCGCTTTCATTTGGGTTAGCTCCCGTTCCGCCGCCGCCAGCTTTGCCTCGAGCTCCGTCTCCCGCCGGCTCTGCTCGACGGTTGCGGAAATCCTCTCCACCTCGCCGCACAAAGTCGACTGCCGTTCCTCGAGCCAATGCAACGTCCTTTCCAGCAAAGTGGTCGCCGCCTCGAGCCGTTCCACAATGCCCTTCTCTTCTGTTTCCATGTTTTTCCTTTCCTCTTGCCGTGATTTCATAGCAACGCCCGGTTGATCCGCACACAAAAGAGGCTCCGCAAACGGAGCCTCCTTGACTAACTACTCATTCGCAGCTTGCACAGCCGCCGACTTGCTAACTCGCTGAATTGTTGACTTGCTGACTCGCTGCCCTCCTGGCTCCGCTAACGCCGCCAGCTCCGCTAACTCTGCTGCCTCTCACTATCTCGCGACGCGAAAGCTTGTCCCTCGGTAAGCCGCTTTCTCCTTCAGCAGAACGGCCGCGCCTGTAAAGGTTACGCGGGTCAGTTTCCAGACCTCGGCGCGCATATCCTCCACGCGCGCGTCGGCTAGCTCGTAACTCATTCCCATCGTCTCCGGAGACTGGGCCTCGATCGTCTGCGCCACCTCGGGAAAATCACGCGCATACAGATATCCGCGCACCACCAGCCGTGGCCCAATCACGTCGGCCGCGGTCAAAAGGCCGATCTTGCGCCGTGCGTCATGGCCATCCCAGCCGGGCCGGTAATCCACTGCCATGCCTAGCAGTGAAGGCAGGGCCTTCTCCGCCGCCTCGCGCGTCAACAGCACGCGATGCCCCCGCGCGCCGGCCGGCGCCCGGTCGCTCGCTGCGTTCACCACCGCCAAAACACCCTCGAACGGCACCCGGTTGGGATGCCCATCCACGTGAGGAATCTCCACTGCCATCGCTTCCAATCGCATGTTCGCTCGCTCCGCGCAAAAAACAGCTTCTAGCTACTAGCTACTAGCTCCTAGCTTCTAAGTGCTCCGACTCGCCCCATTTGACTTTCTCTTATTACTTTTCTTGCCCCGATCTCGCCGGGATCGGCCCCAGCGATCGTCTCTGCACGAACAGTTAGCAGGTAGGAGCTAGAAGCTAGAGGCTTGCTCTCTAACGGCCCCAATCCCCGCATCGCCCGCACTTCGTTCACCGTCAGCACTCCGGCTTGCAGCAGCTGCACCTGCACCTGCAGCTCGGTTTGCTCGTCGCGCGCGCTCAGCTCGTTGAACGCGAACTCGAACTCCGGCCAGCCGATGCACTTGGAGAAAAGATCGCGCGTGATGTGCCCGGCCAGGAGCACGGCCAACGGCGAGATCGCCCCGCGAAACGCCTCGTCGGCCATCTCCGATGCCGTGGATTGGTTCACGTCCGCCTCCAGGCCGAGCATCAGCGGCGGCAAGCCGAACGCGTTCGCCACCATGCGGATCAGAAACTCCTGCCAGGCCAGCCGCAGATCGGCGTCGGTGCCCTGCGCGAAACGCAGCACCTCGGGTTTCTGCTCGGTCGAAAGCAGCGGCACGCGCCCCGTGCCCTCGATCTCGTCCTGCCACCAGCGGATCAGCCGGTCGTGCTGCGCCGGCGTGGCTTCGTTCAGCCACAGCGCATACTGCGCTACCGAGTTCGCCGCCAGCTTGCCGGCGAAACGGTGCGCGCTCAGGAACTGATTCACCGTCTCGAACGCCACCTCCAGCGGCCCCAGCCCGAAGGGCGTAAAGCTGCGCGGGTTCATGCGGATGTACATCAACTGCCGGTCGAGCAGCTCCACCGCGCTCGACTCCAGTTGTCCCGGCATCACCTGCGCGTAACGCGGCGTATCCTCCTCGCCGTCCCACTTGGCATTGATCCGGATCGACGCGCCATCCACCGGCCACAGCAGCGCCGGCCGCTCCGGATCTCCCGTCGGCTCCATCTCTACGGCTCCGAAGCCGCCGGTCAAAGCGTCCTCGATCACCTGTTCCATCAAGGTGCGAAAGCTGTCGCCCACGTTGGGTTCTTCGAGCGTGCGCCGCAGCGCCCGCAGCTTCCGCTCCACATAGCCGACGTCCTCCGTCCTGACCCCGCGCCGCACGCGCACCTGCCAATCCATGGCCGCGATGCGATCCTTGATGACGTTGATCGCCCGCCGCACCAATGGCGTCTCCGCAAACCGCCGCAGATTAATCGGCGTCGGCTTGGGCAGATGCCGACCCGGAAAATGCACCGGGCTCAGGATCGCGGGCAAGGCCAGCGTCTTGCGCTCCGCTTCCGCTTCCAGCTCGATCTGCCCGGCCCGTCCGCCGCGGCCCGTCGCCTGCCGCCATATCTCCCGCAACTGCTCGCCCACCTTCACGCGCACCTTCCTCGCTCCCAAAACAAAAGGCATAGCCCATCGGCTATGCCTTCTTGAGTGGTCAGCGGACCGTGGTTGGTCTGGAGTTGCTACCTCAAAGAACCACCCCGGTTCGCATGAATTCCTTCAACACAATCGATCCTACTCCGCAAGCAGGAAATTATCTGCAAAGTTTCGCAAGAAATTTATGGGCCGTTTTTGTTCCGCCGTACTGGATTGATAACAATCGGGTTAGAATTCGACGAGGCCGCTGTTCCCGAATCCCTGTTCCCTGTTCCCTGTCTTTACACGCGCAGCTCCCGCCGCGCGGTTTCCGCTGCCCGTCCCAGGTCCGAAGTCGTCAATACCCGGACCTGGTGCTCTTCCATCGTCTCCACGCCAAAGCGGTACGCCTCCAGCCGCTCCGGCTCCTCGGCGGTCGCGCCCACCTGCGCTGCGGGCTCAATCAAAGCCGTCAGCTCTAGCCGGGCCTTCTCCACGCGCTCCACACCGGCGCGCAGCCCCGCAGCCGAAAACGCCAGAACCTTGGCCATCTCGAGGCCCGCGGCAACTCCTGGGGCGTTTCCCGGGTCGAGGCTGACGGCGTGAAACATGCGCACCATCCCATTCGGTTTGTAGCCTGCGTCGATGCGCAACGGATCTCCCGGCCGGGTGTATTGCGACGCCGCAATCCGCTTGCGCATCAGCTCCCACACGCCGGCGCGCTCGAACTCGCTCCGCATCCGCGCGTGGATGGCCGCGCGCCCGCTCAATCTGGAGGTGCGCTCTTTCGGCGGCGGTTCGACATATAGCCGCATCAGCTCCTCCATCCCCGCGGGCAGCGATTCGGCAAGATAAGCCTTGGGCTCGCTCATCTGCACGTTCAGCGAAAGCGATTCCTCCAGAATCCGCATCAGGTCGATCCGCATCTGCCGGCCATCCGGCCCGCTCATGAGCCGGCGCCGCAGCTCGCCTTCCATCCCTTCGAGCAGCGCCACGTCCGCATCCGCATCGAGGCAGCGCACCCGCCGCCAGTCGCGCGTGAAACGCACCTCCGCACGACCGCCGCCCTGCTCGCGCAGGATCACCCCGATGTGCACGCCTTCGTTGCGAACCGCGTCCGGCACGTACCGGATCAGTTGGAACTCGCACTCGCGCCTTGGATGGATGCCGTTCATCACAACACCAGCTTCTAGCCGCTAGCTCCTAGCTTCTAGCCTTCGGCGGACAGCAAACAGCGCTCGGTTCACAGTTCGTAGTTCGCAGTTCTCAGCTTCCTCTTGCTCACCTCAGCAGCTGTGTCCCGCACGAAAAGCTAGCGGCTAGAAGCTAGGAGCTAGAAGCTCCCTCTCAATTCACCCTCCCCTCGATCCTACCCCACTTTGCCTCCCTCCAAGCCCCTTCCGCGCTTTCTCCCCCCTTCCCGCCCCATTTCGGAAACGGTCTCCTCTCCGAGTTCCCAAACGCCTCGATTAGCTCCCGGATACGGCTGCGCCGCGCCAACAACTTTTCCACCAAAATCTCCAGCTCTTCTTGGCCGCCCCCGCACCACTCCGCCGGAATCTCGTTGGCCGCGCTCCAAACCGTCTCCTCTGCCATGGTCTCCACCCGCGTCAGCCAGGGCTCGAACGACTCCCAGCCGGTGATCTCCCGGTACACATCGTTCCGGTAGTACACCCCGCGCAGCGGCGCATCCTCGAAGCGCCACTCCCCGGCGTGAAAACAGTAGCCGAAGTCGATGAAGACCGCCTTGTACCGCCGCTCCCGCTGCCGGCGCGTGAATACCGCCTGGCGTCCGTTGGCGTTCGCTGTCCACTTATCCAGCGCCAGCACGCCGGCAAACTCACCTAGGTTCTTCACCTCCAGCAGTTGTTCCTCCGGCAGGTAATCCACCACCTGCCCTGGCATCGTCCCCCCGGCAAACCGCGAGCCAAACTGCAATCCCGCCTGGCAGCGCACGCGCGTCCGCCCCAGATCGATCTCCAACTCCGGCGTGTTCTCCACCAGCCAGCTCGACACCTCCACCAAATCGCACTCCGGCACCGTCAGCCCTGCGGCAGAAGCCAGCTTCGAGGCCAGAAACTCATTGGCCAGCACCCGTGCGTGCTGCGGGTTGTTCTGGAACTTCACAACATAGATGCTGCCGTCCGCGCCTAGCATCAAATGGCCCTGCGCGCCGCCCCGCATGCGCCGGATCTGCTGCACTGCGACAACTGCCAAACCGTCTCCCGCCTTTTCTCTGTGCTTTCCCGCATTCTAATCGCTTTTCTCCGAACCTCCTGTTTTGCGGGGATATCCTTCCGCCCGGTCATTCGGAGAATGCCGATCTCCCTGCAAAACCCGCGTTCTCCGTGTTCAGTTCTTCAACCTGCGCCTTCATGCATTCTTTGTTCCCCACGCCCCACCCTTGCCGCATCGACGCTATCTTTCGATTCCGGGCGTCACGTCAGAACCTGCCTGCGCGACGTCCGATTCGCGCCTCTGGCAGCCGAGTTTTCCCACCTTATGTTGTTTATTGCGTAGACCTTCGGCTGGCTCCTCTGGGCAAACGTGCAGCCGTGCTGAAACCGCCCTCGATCCGCACCCCATATCTCCAGTTTATGAACATCCTACAAATGCTTTATGTCCCGCTTACGCGTTCTCTTCTCGAATAAACCTGAGGGTATGGCTTGCGTTGACAAGTAGCCGCCGCCGAAAGAATTGATGAACTCCTGCCGGAGGATTCCAGCGAGTTGAACGGCCTCATTCCGACTCCCGGACCTCCAATCCGGGCCGAATCTCTGTTCCAAACACGCGGCCATTAACCTGCACGAAAGCGAGAGAAGAACATGACAAGTGTCTTTTGGAACGCCCCGACGCGAATCCTGACATTGGCGGCAATCGCGGCCGCGATTTCCTCCTCCTGCGTAGCACAAACCGGGTCGGCCGGCGCATCTCCTCGGGAGTTGGTTGCAGCCTCCGATCCGCCGGCCGCCGCGGACACTCACGCCGTTCCTGCGGCCTCCGCGGCGCCCCAGCCGGAGAGTGAGATGACCGTCGAGCAGGAGATCACAGCGCTCAAAAGCCGCCTCGAACAATTGGAAAAGAAGGTCCGCGATCAGCACGCGGCGACCCAGAGCGGCAAGGACGCCGCCGCCCTCACCGCAGCCGAAAAGGAGTTGGTCGGCGTAAATCGTCCGCCCGTTCTCCGCGCCAGCGCCTCCGTTGCCGCGGCGATGCCGGCGGCGGTCACGCCGAACTCTCCGCCGACCAAGGATCCCCACGCCCCCCCGTTCGCCGATTATGATTGGACTTGGCTCAACGGCAATCCCCGCAACAAAGACACCGCATACGACTCCAAGTTCTTCACTCCGGAGATCCGCGCCGACATCACCTACACCTACGACTTCGGCCGCCCCAAAGACGACACCATCAGCGGATCGAGCGAGCTCTTCCGCAACAACGAAATGGAGCTCGAGCAGCTTGGAATCGGCGGCGACTTCCACCTCGATAACGCCCACGCCCGCCTCATGACCCAGTTCGGCATGTACTCCACCGCCACCGTCCGCAACGATCCCAGCTACTCCAAGGGACAGTGGGACATCGCCGACGCCGATCGCTATCTCGCCGAGGCCTACGGCGGCTATCAGATCCCCAACGTCATGCACGGCATTAATCTCGACGCCGGCATCTTCATGTCCTATGTCGGCTTGTTCAGTTATTACAACTTCGATAACTGGGCCTATCAGCCCTCCTACGTCTCTTCCAACACTCCCTGGTTCTTCGAGGGAATCCGCATCCAGATATTCCCCACCCAGCACCTCAAGATCGAACCCTGGATCATCAACGGCTGGCAGTCCTACGGCTCCTCCAACTCCCGAAAGGGTCTTGGCGGCCAGATCAAGTGGACGCCCAATTCCTGGATCAACATCATTTCGAATGAATACGGCGTAGGCAGCGATGACTTCGAAGTCACTGGCCGCGACCGCCTGCACACCGACAACAGCATCGAAGTCAAGTATTACGACAAACCGGCAGACAAGGGTCTCGACAAGATGGCCTTCTCGCTCACCGGCGACCTCGGCTGCGAATACGGCGCCGGCGTCAACTGTCACAACGACAAAAACGGCAATCCCAAGCAGAGCTTCGCCGGCTACATGCTTTACGACCGCTTCTGGTTCCACAAAGACCTTTACGCCTTCACCTTCGGCGGCGGCCAGATCGATAACCCCGGCATGTATCTGGTGCTCGTCCCCCCGATCAATGGCGAATCGGCAACCTCCTCGGCCCTCAACTCGCCATACTTCCAGATGAACTCCGGCGACCTCTTCAAAGGTTGGGACGGTACCCTCACCTTCGACTACATGCCGCGCCAGTGGTTCACCTGGCGCTTTGAGTGGGGCATCCGCGGCACCAATATTCCCTACTGGAACGGCCACGGCGGCATGACCCCGCCGGCCTTCCTCGGCGCTCCCTGGGGCGTCAACAACGGCTCTCCCACCCAGTTCGCCTGCATGGACGGCGCGGCAGTGCCAAACCCCAGTAACTCACCCTACAGTTCCGGCACTGTCCCCTACGGAACCGCGGGAACCGGAGCGCCCGCCTTTGCGACCACTTACTGCAGTACAGCCGACGGCGGCGCTCACGGCGGCATTTGGTACCCCGACCTCCGCACCGGCGAGCATTATGCCGACATCGACCTCCTAGTGAAGTTCTAAGCGCTGCCTCTAAACCCGCCAATAATCGGGGCGCCAGCTTTTGATCCGCTCCTTGATCTGCTTGCGATTCCAATGGTGTTCGAGAGCCTGTTTGGCCAGCTCCACCACTTCGTCGTCGGAGGCGAAGCGCAGCCCGATGAGTTGGTCTTCGCTGAGGCGGATGATCTGTGCATGCCACTCTTCGGGAGCAAGGGCCCGGAGACGGAGCCGCTCCTCGAGGCGAATGATGCGGTCCTGGACCTTGAGGGGATAGGAGCGCAGCTTGAAGAGCGCCACGAAGGCAGCTAGCGAGAGGAGCACCAGCCACCAGGAGTAGAAGCAGGAGTGGCGCACTGCGTGGACGATGGAGACAATAATGGTAACGATAGCGACGAATGCGAGGAAGAAGTGAAACGGCGGATCGAATCGCGCGTGGTTCTTGAGGCTCTGTACTTCGGACTTACTCATGCGCAGCCGCGGTTTCTCCAGCGCCGGATTGAGTGCCTTCGAGTGAGGCGGTGAACGCTCGGCCGCCTTGGAAGGACGCGGCGCCGCGGGCGAGGGCATCGGCGCTGCGCCCCAAGGACGAAGACCTGTCCGTGGGGAACCCATGCATGGCCGAATTCTCGACGGGTGCGGCTTTGGTTGTCAACGCCGTCAGATTGTCCGGCTCCAGAACTTGAGGATGCTTGGGGATCAGACGATAGCGGCCGCGGACGAGGTAGTCCACAAACAGTCCGCCGGCGAGATAGGGGTTCATCATAGAGATCGGTACGGCATAAACAGTGGTCACAAATGACTCGTCGATGCTTTTGTTGGAATGGCTCTGGCGCCGGTATCCCGGGATCTGGGGAATTTCGAAGACCGCGAGCTGGGTTTCCGGATGCTTGCGCGCATAGCGCGTCAGCTTGTAGGCAATCTGCTTGGGAGTGGTCATTCCCGCGTCGGGGAAGATGTTCCGGTTGAAGGTTCGCGGGAAATAGTCGTTCAAAATGGCGCGCGCAAAATCGGCGCAATTGCGGAACAGCAGGTTGAATTTCGTCGTGTTTGGTCCGGCGTTCAGGCGGGCGATCAGACCGTCGTCCTGCTCGGGAGTGGTTTCGAAGCGGAAGGCGTAGATGCGGCGCTCGTAGGCCGCGCCGACGAGCTGTGTCCAGCCGTCTTCGAATAAGTTGCCCGGACGCAGGTTCGGTCCCAGATTCTGTAGATGCCCTTCGCGGTAGCGGCTGCGCAGGCGCAGTACTGTGTCACGGTCCACATGCGCGGGAACCGCAGTAGCGTCGTCAACGGAATAGAGATAGGGCATGAGCGGAACGGCGACCCAATCGTAGCCGTCGATCCCCTCGTAGCGGGCAATCACGGCGCCCATTTCGCCGGCCGCACAGCGGCGCAGCTTTACGGGGGTTTCGGCGCAGATGCGCTGGAAATAGATTGCGTTGTGCCCAGTGGGGTTGACCGCGCCAAAGAAACCATACGGCTCCTCCATCAGCAGAGCCGCCTGGGAGTGTGCCGGCGAATAGCAGAAGAAGTTTACGGCAAAGAGAGCGGATGACAGAATCAGGATGGGGCGAATCGAAATCATCGGTTCCCCTCAATACAAAAAAATCTGTCCGACCCTCCCTTGTTCTGTCAGTTGCTTTCAGTATGCCCGAATTCCATTGGGAGAGGAACGGAATGCGGAGCAGGTTCCTTGTTCAGTACGGATGCATTTCCGAGAAAAACGTTGACAGAAAAAAATCCCTTTGGGTAGGGAAGTCCCCTTTTTCATAGACCCTAACCAATGCAAAATGTTGTGTTTCACACTTCGGTATGGCGGCGGAGAGCGAGGTTATCGACTCCCTTGATTGCGGGGCTTGCCGCCGTGTGATTGCTCAAGGCCGATGCGCGTGGCGCGCGCCGCGCCGGCAACCGCCAGCAGGAAGCGCTGCATCTGAGGAGTGAACTCGCGGCGCTCGGCCTCTTGCTGCGCGAAGCTGAATGCCCAATACAAGAGGCAGCCGAGGTAACCGGCGCCGACAGCAATAAACAGATGATGATACGCGGATACTGTCGTTTGGTGCGTCTGAATCACGGCCACGGCGAGGGCGACAATGGAATACATCCCTAATCCTGTGGCGACCTGCAACTCGCGGTCGCGCCAGCCGATGGATAGCAACTGGCTGCCGCCCGCGAGGACCAGGAATAAAAGGATTCGCAGGATCGAGGTGGTTTGCACAAGCTGAGCGTAGATCAGCCCCTCTCGGGATGTGGCGTGTGCGAGATTTTCGAGTCCTGCAAAGGGCCAGATGATCGCGCCCGCCACGAGAATCAGAACCCCGACGAGCAGGAACGCGCTGCGCGGCAAAGAGGCACGAAGTGGGCGGAGGACGGACCAGGCGAGCTCGACCAATACGCAAAAGACAAGAACAGAAAACAGAACCTGGCCAATGAGCAGGGCATGGAGGGTGACCCCTGGAGTAAAATACTTGATTCCAGTCCGCACAAGATTGATTAGTAAATCCAAGATACAGTAGACAGTGAAAACCGGCAGAGAGCGCCACATGCGCCTATAAAAAAGCAGCCCAATGACCGCGATCAATGCGACGTAAGAGGCAAGCTGGATCGCGTTATCGATATACCTGTACATCGGCCCCGCCGACCTGCGCTAGATGCATTGAAGTTAGCGACCGACTTGCTCGGCCGTTATCGCCCTTAGCACAGTCTACCTGATTAGGAACATCTTCGCGGAGAAGCAAATGACCCACACGACGGCTGTGGGCCATGCCGAGTAAACAGGGTGAACAGGGGGCGATTACCGGGACACGATCGGCGGAGGAAGGTCCCCGCCCGATCCTCCAAAGAACTCCGCATTGGCTGTGGCAGCAGCGATGACAAGTAACAAAGCGGCAAAAAGCTTGATGGCTTTCTTCATGAGGACTTTCTCAGCTTTCTCGGCGGGAGCCCGCCACAAATTTTCTGCAAACAAAGCGTACCCCAAACGGGGCATGGGAACTAGCACAAAAGTGGCATTCGCAGGATTTTCTTCCACGGGTAACCATTAAGGAATAACTAGAGTACCTTATCGTCGGTTTCTTTGGTGCAATTTCCCTTCTATTCGCCTTTTTGTGATGGCTCGGTCGCCCGACAGTACCGGAAGGCATTATCCCGAGGTAACCCATGCGGGCCAGTCTGGCATCGCGAGGGCAACGTTTTTCGGTCTGGGCCATCCAACGAACAAATGGAACGATTGCTGGTCAATCACGGCTGGGCGCGGCGGGGATGGACGGAGGCGAAACGGGCGCCGCCTTCGGAGCTGCACAATCCGGAGTGCAAGGGCGCGAAAGATGTGGAAATCCTCTGATTTTTTGCGATCATCCGGCCTATGTCGTTGATTACCACTCTGAAAACTTTCGTGCCCTAGGCCAAAGAGAAAAAACCGATTACAGTGACAGATGACTCAAGATGAGCCAGGCGGGGATGGTGGGATTTTCCAGTTCAGAATCGATCCATTTTTCCAGCGGACCGGTGACAGCGACCGGCCGGCAAGAGGTCCGCTGTGCGGTGCGATTTCCCCTCGCACTTCCAGTCGTGTTGTCGACGGGCGAGAAAGATGCTGCAGGGGAGACGCGAAACGTCTCGGCCAGCGGGGTGCTGTTCGCGCTGGACAAGGCTTTGAAGGCCGGCCTGGACGTCCGGTTTTCCATTCGCATGCCACGTGAGACATTGGGCTCTACCCAGGATGTGGTAGTCCACTGTAAGGGTCGTGTGGTACGCTGCTCCTCAAGCCACGATGAGAATCTCGCCGCAGCCACTATTGACGAATATCGGTTCGCGGAGCATTGAGAGCTCGGTTGTCGTGGCGACAGCCGACTATGGAAATCCTGGACGAGAACCCCGAAAGCGAAAACGCTGAAGCTCCAGTCAGGCCCGGGACCATTCGCATCATTCTTGCGGACTCGCAGGCGATCTACAGAGTGGGAATTCGCAAGGTCTTTGCGTTGGAGGACGACATCCGTGTGGTGGCGCAGGCCGACTCGCTCGATAACCTGCGCGCGGCGATCGAACGGTATCCTACCGACATCGTTTTGCTGGAAGGGAACATGCTTGCGGGGACGGCAAACGTAATTCCCGAGCTGTTACGGTTGTCACCGGATGTAAAGCTGATCGTGCAAGCTGTGGCCACGGACGAGAACCACACTGTGGAACTTTACCGCCGCGGGGTTCGGGGCATCGTTTCGCGGTCGATCTCGCCCGATTTACTGGTGCGGTGTGTGCGGCGAATCGCCGCCGGCGAAACCTGGATCGACAACCAATCGGTGAACTGGGTGATCGATGCGTATCGCGCCCAGGCGGCGGCGCTGGTCAGTCCGCGCAACCAACCCCGCCTTTCTCCCAAAGAGATGTCGATTATCACCTGCATTACCCAGGGAAAGAGAAATAAGGAGATTGCCTTTCAACTGGGAACGACGGAACAGGTGATTAAGAATTATCTGCGCAAAATCTACGACAAGCTCGGGGTCTCGGACCGTCTGGAACTGGCGCTCTACTGCCTGCACAACAAAATCATTCAGTCGGACATGGATGAGCAGACGGTGGCGCAGAAGGTTGTCACCAGCTAGCCCGGGCCGGCGCGTCTGCGTCTCGAATCCTGCAAAATTATCCCCCGAACCGAGAGCCTACCTGGCCGGGCGAGAGCTCCGGCAGGGGCGGCGCGCCAGCTCGAGCAGGCGAATCATCTGCGACAAATCCGAGCGGCTCATATGTCCGAGGAGGCTTAAGTGCATTCGCCGGATCTGCGAGTCCATGCTGCGCAGCAGCTGCAAGCCGGCCTCGGTGATTTGCGTCCAGACCACGCGGCGATCCTTGGAGACGCGACGCTGGCGGATCAGTTTGAGAGCCTTCAGCCTCGCCAGTAGACGGGTAATGTCAGGCTCGGCGGTGAGCATTCGCGCGCCAATCGCCGCGCATTGCAGACCATTCGGGTGCGCTCCTCGAAGGATGCGCAGGACGTTGTATTGCGTTGCGGTCACGCCCCAACCGCGAATCTTGGCCTGAAATGCGCGTTGCAAAAAGTCCGAGGTGCGCACCAGGTTGAGCAGCGATTCTTCTTCCAGGCTGGAAAAAGGGGCCTTCTGCTTGATCTCGTCCTTCAGCTTTGCCATGGCCAGACGCTCCGAAGAGACGATGCTCTGCCTGAGTCCGCACGCGCCCAGGCGCGCGCCATCAAAGGGCGGCGGAAAGAGTAATCGATCTGCCGTGCCGGGCTAGTACGGGAATTCGATTATTGCTTCACGACTTCCAGGTCGATTTCGATCGAGACTTCGTCGCCGAGCATGGCAGCGGGAAACTTCGGCCCGATGTTGAATGCAGTGCGGTCGAGGGTTGTCGTCGCCGAAAACCCGGCATGCAATTTGCCTTTGGGATCGGGAACCGCCGGCGTTGGGCCTTCGACCTCGAGCACGACGGGCTTGGTCACTCCGTGAAGAGTCAGGTTTCCCGTGACCGCGAGCCTGTTTCCGTTCTTTGCCACGCTAGTGCTGGCGAAGGCGGCCGTGGGCATATTGGCGGCGTCGAAAAAGTCGGCGCTTTTCAGATGGGTGTTGCGCTGATCCACGCCGGTGCTGACGGTATCGATACCGATTGTGGCCGTGACCGTGGACTTGGTTACATCGGCTTCGTTATAGACGATTGTGGCGTTTACCTCGCCGAAGCGTCCGTGAACCTTGGACACGCTCATGTGAGTGATGCCGAATATGACTTCACTGTGATTGGGGTCGGAAACCCAAGTGGAGGTTTGCGCGAGGGTCAAAGGCGCGGCGACAGCCAAAATGCCGGCCAGAACTACTAATCGTCTCATGATACGAGTCTCCTTTTGGTTCTTGGTGCGGAGCGGGAATCAAGCCCGGGATTTCTGCCGGAACGATTTACCGGCCTGTGAGCGGTGCGGTCGTGCAGGTGACCGGCGCCTCTCAAATAGGATGCCGCAGCGAGATATTTGTTGCAACAGATTTTTGCATCGTCGCAAAAACCGGGAACTACACGTCGAGGGGCGCAAGCAACGTCTGCTATGCTCCGGCCATGTCTGTGATGGGCCAGTTCAGACAGCTCACCCACCCGCAACGCCATGTTTTTCTAGCCGCTTTCCTGGGCTGGACGCTCGACAGTCTCGACTATTTTCTGCTGGTTTTTTGCGTGAATGCGATTGCGAAGGAGTTCCGCACCGTGCCGTCGACGGTGCTGGGAGCGGTGTTTCTCACCCAGGCCTTCCGACCGGTGGGAGCACTGCTATTCGGTATGCTGGCCGACCGCTACGGCCGGCGACCGGTGCTGATGGCGAATATTCTCGGCTTTTCGTCGATCGAGCTGGCCTGTGCCTTTGCGCCTTCACTCAACGTGCTGCTGGCGCTGCGCGCTCTTTTCGGCGTTGCCATGGGCGGCGAATGGGGTGTAGGCGCCGCGCTGGTCTTTGAGACATTGCCGAAGGAGGGCCGGGGCACTTTCTCCGGCATATTGCAGGAGGGCTATGCGCTGGGTTCGGTTCTTGCCTCGGCGGCATTCGGCTTGCTGTTTGCGGGATTGCATTGGCGCGGCTTGACGATTCCAGGATTCGGCTGGCGCGGATTGTTTGTCGCCGGGGCTACGCCGGCGCTTCTGGCTTTCTATGTGCAGGCGCGCGTGCCGGAGTCGCCGGTGTGGCTCGCCGCGGCGAAAACGCGCATAGCGCGCCGAGCCGCGCACGCCGAGTTGCAATGGCCGGAACAACTGCGCCATTTTCTGCCCACGTTCCTTTTTCTCGTTGCTCTCATGACCGCCTTCATGAGCTTCTCGCACGGCACGCAAGATGTGTACCCTACGTTTTTAGCGGTGCAAATCAAGCTGCGGCCAACGACCATCGGATTGATCGGCGTTCTCTACGGACTAGGCTCAATCGCCGGCGGCATTTTTTTCGGCGGGCTCAGCGAGCGGCTGGGCCGGAAGCGGGCTATTATCGCCGCGGCTCTGCTGGCCATTCCGGTCATCCCGCTTTACGCCTATGGCCGCTCGGCGGCTTCTCTCGGAATCGGGGCTGTGTTGATGCAGTTCATGGTGCAAGGGGCGTGGGGCGTGGTTCCCGCGTATCTCACCGAGCTATCTCCTGCGCCGATTCGGGCCACCGCTCCGGGGCTGGCCTACCAATTGGGCGCACTGATCACCTCGTGGAACGGCAAAGGCCAGGCGCTCGCGGCGGAGCATTTTCAAGACTATCGCGGAGTGCTCGCCGTCACGGTGGCTGTGGTCGCGCTCACGTTGGCCTTGCTTGCTTCATTGGGCCGCGAGGCAAAGGGCACCGAGATGACGCCAGCCTGATTCGAAATCGATACCAGCGTTATTCTTTCGCGCTTTGGATCGCTCAATGGCGCCGTTCCCTCCCGGCCGCTTCGACTTGAGGGCGGAGGCCTCGCGATCCAGCAGCGCCGGTTTTGCTGAAGGGCCGACGGTGAGAAGTCGATTTGAGTCTGCCCAATTTGCGGACAATATCGCTTGAGCATTGCCATCGGGCACATCCAAATCGTTTGAGTTCAATCCGGTTACCAATGAGTTAAACGCGCAGCGCCCTGTTTGTGGGATTTAGTTTAAATGCGTAACTCCCTATGCTGAGAACGCCGGGTGCTGTCGCACTAGCGCCGAAGTACTGCGCCAGCCTACGGCAGTTTCCCTTGGCGGAACTCATGGCCGAACTGTTTCGGTGGTCATCGACGAATGCGCAGAAGCTGAGGCAGCCGAGCTCGATCCGCTTTGACCTCGGGCGCAGCCTGCGGATGCACCGCCCACTATCCTTGGGCGCCGCTGGAGCGGCGGCGGCGATTGGAACCATTTACCTCTTCGCATTTTCGAACCAGCCGGTTTCGGCCGTCTTTTATTCCACTTCCTTCATTCTCAAGGCTGCGGTGCTTTTGCTCGTCTCGGCTGCTCTCGGAACGGCGGCGGCGGTTGCCGCGCGCAACCTGGATTCGAGAGTCTATGTTGGCGCAGACGTAGAGCATGTCCTGGGCGTGGCAGCGATGGAGGAAGTGCCCGATTTCGCGGAGGTGCCCGAGGAATCCAGCCAAGTGGATCTCTTGCGGCTGGCCAATGGAATCGCACGCACATGCAAAAAGGGCAGTGTGCAGACATGTGTTTTTACCGGAACAGGACATGGAGCCGGTGTAACTACACTCGCCGCCCGTGTGAAAGAGTCGCTGAAGATACTGGAAAGGCCGGCGAAGTTGGTTGACGCCAATGGAACGCCGCCGGCACAGTTGGGCAGCCGCGACGCGAGAGGTAGCTCGGCTGCGCTGGAGGCAGCCGACGAGAGCGGGAGCCGTCGCGATGAGTTGATCCTCACCGACACTGCGCCAATAACGGTCTCGCCTGACGCCGAGTACCTGGCGCGGTTTGCCGATTGCGTAGTGGTCGTGGTCGAGTCAGGAGTAACGACCCGGGCGCAACTTCTCAGCACCGCGGAATGTCTGCAAGAGCTCAGCGCGGCAAAGATCGGATTCGTGGTCAACCGCATCAAGCGGGCGAATTCGAGGCGGAATTTGCGCCATGCAATTCCCGGATTCCATCTCGCTCCAGGACAATTCGCTGCCGCGCTACACCGGGCGCTGGCTGAGCCTTCCAAGTCCACGGCAGATGGACTGGCGTCATGCCCGCGCGCGGTCACGCCGCTAAAGACTCCGCAGAAGGCGACGGAGCCCGCCGCAGCGTTGACGATTGTGAAACATGCGCCGCAACGTTCGGCATGGACGACGCCGGGGATTCCGTCCTGGCTTTCAGACGCACTTGTGCAAATTGAGGCCGAGGTTCAACAAGGGACGCCGGTTCCGGAGCTGGCTGAGGAAGTGTCGTCGGAAACCGGCTCTTCCGAAGAGCCGGCCGGCCCGCGAAGAGGCGAGCACTTCGAGACGAAGGAGAAGCGCGATCCATTCCAGCGCCGCTCGACTGGAGATGAAGCGCAGCCATTCACGGCCGCGGCTCTGCTGTCTGCGATGGATTCGGAGCCTATGGAGCGAGCGGACGATTTGACGCCGCAACTTCACGAAGTCATGTCAACGCCGGCGGCAGGGACTCCATCCGAAGGAACGGTGTCGCGCCTGAGCAGGTTGCGGGGTATAGTGACAGCCGCGAATTTGAAAGGACTCAGCCGGCCTAGGTGGGACGAGAACGAAGCCGGAGAAACCGTGTCGCTGCAGACTGATGTGAACCCATCCCCTGTCGCATTGGCGGGAACGCCGATCCCAGCACTGAACGAATCAGTCACGCCGCAGAACGTCCCCATCGGCCTGGCGCCACTGGCGGAGTTAGCGGATTTTGAAGGGGCGCGCGCGCCGATGCCACAGACGGATTTCGGTCCGGCAAGCTTCGATGAACCCGCGGTCCTGATTACTGAGCCAGCGGGCAAGGAAACGCTGGACACGGTGCCGGTCAAAATCGCGGCAACACCGCAGAAAAAAGTTTCTGCACCGAAAGTGCGAAAACCCCGCGCGGCGGCAAGGACCAAGAAAGCCGCAGCGAAGAGCATGCAACCGCCGGAAACCGACCCTGCAAACGCTCCCGCGTCGACGGGCGCGGAGGGGAACTCGGACGGAGAAGTGCAGATTCTGCCGGCAAAGCGCGGGCAACATCGCCGGAAGAAGTAGAAGTTCAGGGACCGGCGAAAAGCCGGCGGCATTCCGCAGGCAAACCGCATCTGCGCCAAATCGCTTGGCAAACTGCAGAATCGGGTCTTTTCTTGGCGGCAACGATGAGCCTCGTCGCATCGGGCTGAATCCGGCTGGGGCAATCGTCTCAGCGCTCGGTTTGCAAGCCGCCATCGGGGACCAAAACAACCTCGCAGGTTGATCCCATTGAGCAACTGATGACGGCGCTGCGCAACAAGTGAGCCTTCGATTCGGGCGGGAGCAAGCCGGAGAATTTCATTGCCGCGAGGGCGGGCTTGATTGCGGTCAAGCGATCCTCGCCCGACATCTGTTGCGATTCGATGACCCCGGACGTGGTGATTTCGAGGCGGAATGTACCCCAGCCGCTGGCGCCTGCGGGACGCGGAATTTTGTAGGTGCGCAGGTTCTGCAGAGCCTGCGTGGCGTTTGCCGGACCGGGTTTCACGTGCTGATCGTGAAGCCGGCCGATGCTCTCCACGATGTGCTTGCGGGTTTCAGGCGGCGTGTTCTTGTCCAGTGCGGCCTGGGAGAGAGAGTAAGTGGCAGCGGCGTCGTCGAGACGGTGCTGCGCCTCGTAAAGCTGCGCGAGATGGTTGCCGACGTCGGCGTTCAGGCTGGCGCGCCAAGCAGCGAGGAGCCATGGCTTCGAGTCATCGAGTTTTCCCTCTTGAAACAGAATCCAGCCCAACGTGTCCCATGACGCGATCAGTAGATTGGCCAGGGCGAAGGCGCCGCTGTTCGCTTCCGCCGTAGTGATAGTGGCGGTTTTCTCCTCCTGTTTGGCAATGCTCTTTCGCGAGGCTTCTTCAGCGATGTCGAGATCGCGGCCGATCTCGCTGAGAGTGTAGGCGGCGTCGTTGAGCAGGCCGGGATCGTCGGCGCCGTCGAGCGCGCTCTTGGCCGCGGCTGCCGCCTCATCCATTCGGTTCACGCGGAAGAGGGCTTCGCTCAATTGAATGCGCACGGCACGATCGTCTTGGTTTTCGTTGGCCGCCTTTTCGAGCGTCTTGAGCGCGCCTGCGGTATCGCCGGCGACCGTCTGCATTCCGGCAAGGACCATTGCGAGACGCGTGTTGTCGGGATGGCGATCCAGGTAGTGCTGGAGAGTCTGGCGAGCGGCCGGGTCTTTGCCCTCGTTAGTCTGAAGAGCGGAAAGCGCAACTACCGCCCAGTTGTTGTCCGGATGCAGATCGAGTTCCTTGCGGTAGTCGGCTTCAGCGACATCAAGATCGTGATCCTGCATTTGAGCGATGAATCCGTAAGAGCCCCAGAGATTCTCTTCATTGGGATTCTTGGCCTTGATCCGGTCAAGGGCCTTCGAGGCGGCGTCCCAATCGCCCGACTGCATTTTGTTGCGGGCGATTTCCATCAGCTCGGAGGACGGTGCGTCCGGCGATGGGGTGGAATCGTCTAACGACGGCGGATTGGCGGGCGGCTGCTCGGAACGAACTTGCAATTTCGCCGAGTCCCCTTGAGATTTCATGTCTCCCTTTGTGCCTGTTGCGGTGGACGGCTTGCCGATGGCCATGACTTTGTCGCGCGACGGAGGAAGGAGCTGGATCCACGATTCGCCGCTCAGGCTGATGTCGTTGGTGAAGGTCTGGTACCGCTTCCAATCGTCTTTCGGGACCTTGTTCTTGAGAACGACGATGGTGCGCTCGGCGACGATCTCGTTGCCTTCAAAACGGTAGGTTTTGTCGAAGGCGGCGAAGTCGGTCTTGACGTGGATGGGGTCGGGAAGGTCGGTGTGGTATCCCTCCGGGAGGCGAATGCGCGAGAGGGACGTGAGGGTCCGCGGCGCGCCGAGCTGAATGTCGTCTGCTGGCGGCGTGTTATCGGCGTCGAGCGCGGGAAATTCGAGGGCGGGGAAGAGAGGAACGATGCGGTGATCGTCCCAGTCGCCGTAAGGATGGCGCGAGTATTCGTAGGTGAGGACGATGGGCTGCGAGGAGTCGGTATCGTTTTTGAACTGCGTATCGCTGGTGGCGCCGCCGAAGCCCGTGTTGGAGGAGATGTATTGAGAGATTCTGTCCCACTCGGCGGGCGCCACACTACGCGCCAGCGCGCGCACCACGACTTCGTCGTCGTCGTGATAGGTGGAGGTCATCTTCGCCGTGAGCTTGCCATCGGCATCGAGAGTGCCGACAGCCTCAAAGCGGGCGGTGAAGGGATAGGGGGCGTTGGCTGGGGTGGTTTCCAGTGTGGCAGGCGCGGCGGCGGGGATGACCAGCGCTTTCTGGTCCCGGATGAGCGCTACCAGGTAGCCGAACGGAGCGGCGAGGGGCGTGCTATCGAGCCAGACGCGGCCGGAGGGCAGATTGACCGTGGTGATGACGTGATTGAAGACAGCGGGTGACGGGACCTCGGGAACTGGAGCGATGCCGGCGCCGATCAAAGCCGGCGCGGTCGAGAAGCCCTTGGCGCGAAAGAGGGCTTCGAGCAGTGTGTCCTTGTCTTTGCAGTCTCCATATTGGTCGGCGAGAACTTCGGCGGCGGTGTGCGGCTGATAGCGGCCAATGCCGAAGTCGATTCCCACGTAGCGCGTGTGGGTGGAAACGAAGTTGTAGAGTGCGCGGACCTGATCTTCGGGTGTTTTGGCGTCTTGGGTGATTTCGCCGGCGCGGGCGCGGAGCATGTCGCTGGGGTCGGCCTGCTTGAGTGCGAGACCACGATACCAGTCGCCGACTTCCGTCCAGCTGTGAAAGGTGGTCCAAGCTACGGAGGGAACTTTGCGGCCTTCCGCGTTTTCATCGGGGTCCTTGGGCGGAGCGAGTTTGCTGGAGTCCTCGCCCTTGTTCTTGGGCGCCGGAATGAGTTGCGCGACATTCCAGGTGTAGGTGCGCAGGCCGTCGCGATCGGTGATGGCAGGCGCGTGATTCGGGCTCCAGACCTGCACATATTTGTCGGAGGGAAACTGGAGTGTGAGAATCTCCGCCAGGACGATGCCGGCGCCGGGCGGAGTGAAGTGCAGCACGCCCCAGAACTGGCCGGGAGCTTCAGGTTTGTCGATGGCGGTGTCGACTTCATACTCGAGCGTGTCGCCTTTGGAGAGCGAGCGGACGGGGATGTGCTTTTCCTTGAGGTCGCTATAGAGGGGCGCTTCGCGCGAGATTTCGGCCGGCATTTCGATGGCGTCGGCGACCGGAGTGTCGACGGTGGCGCCATCGGCTTTGTGCACGCGGACGGATTTGATGACGGGAGATTCGTAGGCCGAAGCGTAGGAGAATGAAAGGACGCCGAATTGTTGAGCCGCGCCGTCGGACTGGATGCGCAGAATGGCGTGGAGATCGCGCTCGCCGGTGCCGTCGGCGTGCATGCGGTAGGCGGTTTCGGAGCGTTCGACGACGATCGATTCGTCGCGGTAGCTCTCGGCGGCAGGCGCTTGGGCCTGCTGTTGCGCGCTCGGAATGCATCCGGAACCGGCCAGAACCAAGGCAGCAAAACTAGCAGGAATACGCATACGGGGATGGTAATACGGAAATGTTGCGGGATGAAAGAAAGCATCGGCGATTGTTTGTGGTAACAAGGCGAATAGGCGTCGCGCGGGTCTTACCAGGCGCCGCAGACGGAGCAGCCTCCGTCCGGCTCTGGTAAAAAAGACTCACCGGCCTCTTCGGCAAATTGCGGGGGAAACGACCGTGGGGACAGTGATACCGCTCGGCGACGTTTCGCGGCGCACACGCCGATTTGCGGTGGTGACGGCGCTGATCATCCTGGCGAACGCATATGTATTCTTGCGCGAGCTGGTGGAGGGCGACGCGTTCGTTGCGCGGTGGGCGGTGATTCCGGCGCAGATCGTCCATGGGCACCACTGGATCACGCTGCTGACCGCGATGTTTATGCATGCAGGATGGCTGCACATCATCGGCAACATGGTGTTCCTATGGGCGTTCGGCCCGGAGATCGAGGACGCCATGGGGCGGCTGCACTACCTGGCGTTCTATCTGCTGGGAGGCACAGTGGCGATGCTGGCGCAGGTTTTAGGAAGTCCGAGCTCGAGGATTCCCTGCCTGGGCGCGAGCGGCGCCATCGCGGCGGTGATGGGCGCGTTTATCGTGATGTATCCACGGGACCGGATCCGGTCGCTGCTGATCATTCTGATTTTTGTCCAAGTGACGTACATTCCGGCGGTGCTGCTGATCGGAGTGTGGTTTGTCATCCAGTTGCTGGACGTGGGTTTGGTGGCCAATGTGAAAACGGGCGGAGTGGCATACCTGGCGCACGTGGCGGGATTCTTGTTCGGCGCGGTGACGGCGAAGCTGTGGCGGAGGGACATCCTGACGCTTTGATTTTGAGAGCGAGACAGCGTGGCAGCAGGTCGGCGAGGGAGCAGGGAAGCAAGGGAGCAAGAGAGCGGGAGGCCCCGCGCAAGGTGGCGGGGCTATCGCCCTTTAGAAGCGGACGCCGGCGCCGAAGCTGAGCAGCAGCCCCGTCTGCTTCTCCTCGGGCACGGTGATCTCTTCGCCCGTGGAAAAGTAGGATTTGGTTGGATAGACGATGGTTGCGCTTCCAGCGTCGAAGCGAAGGATGGTGTGGCGGGAGGGGTAGACTTCGTAGACGCCGCCGGCATCGAAGACGAAATCGGTAAACATTCCGCGGCTTTGGACAAAGACGCCGTTGGAGAGCAACACGAGCCGGGTTTGCGTTTCGCCGAAGGTGATGGTTCCGAAGCGGAATTTGCCGAAATACCCCATGCGATCCCGCCGTAGACCTGCCTTGATGCCGGTGAGAGCCTCAAAGGACCGGCCGCCGGCCTGCGAATCGGAGAAGACATAGCCGCTGTCTCGCATCGGGCCGGAGTAGATCAGCGCGCTGTCCCAGGAGAGGTGGCGGCTGAAGTTCCATGAGGCCCAGACGCCGGGACTTGGGAAGATTGGGATATCTGGAGTACTCAGTCCATGTCTTGGCTGCAGCAGGAAGGCCGCGCCGGCATCCCACCTGGCTGCGGCTGGGGCGTGCTCCGAGAGTTCGTCGTGAACCGAGCCGAGGCTTCGGGTGACTGCAAACCGGACGTCGAGATGCTGCAATGTGCCTCCATCGCGGCTAATCGTCGCGGTCGGCGTTCTCTCGAGCACCTCCGGGAACTCGATGCCGATGAGGTGGGCGGCGTCGAAGCGCAGAGAGTAGCGGCCGGCGAGGCGGCGCTCGATGACGCCGCCATACTCCAAGGCGAAATTAGTAATACGCGAACAGTCGGAGTAGGGATTGGGATCGTAGTACCATGCTCCGCAGCTCCAGCTTTCGATGCCGGCCTCGGTCTTGCCGTAGAAGCCCCATCGCGCTCCGCGCCAGCCGGCTTTGACGCCGCCGAGAGCGAGGGTTTCGTACCCGGATTCGAGGGCGTTGGTTTTGAAAAACTGGCCGCTTTGCCGAAATTCGCCATCCAGGGCCAGGCTGGGAGAGAGGTTGCGGGTATATCCGAAGGACGGCGCGGGCTCCGCCAGATAGTGATCCCAGGCAAATTGATTGTTCGCGACGTACTGGTAGCCCCAGGTTTGGCCGGCGATGCCGACGGAGATTTCGTTGTTGGAATACGATTGCGCTGCGACGAGCGTTGTGGGGCAGGCGGCGATTGCGGCGATGGCGAATTGGAGCGCCCGATTGCGGATTTTCCGAACGTGATAGGATGACGCGCGGGGAGCGATTGCGTGAGAGTGCGATGGATGCTCGGCGTTCCATTTCTGGTGACCGGACTGGTTGCTCCGCGCTGTGCGGCAGCGGGGCAAGAATGTGCTTACGCTTACAGCCAATCCACTGTCCAGATCAACGGGCACGAGGCGCCGGTGGAGATTTACCGTCCCCTGGAGAATGGAACCTTTCCGCTCATCCTCCTGCTGCACAACTCGGCGGGCGCTTTCACGCTGAAATCGGCGGCCGAGCCTGCTACAGAGAATTTCGGCGAGAAGACGCTGGCGCGGAGCTGTTTTGTTGTCGTATTGCCGCACTATCTGGAGGCGATGGGACGCAAGAGCCTGATGTCGCGCGAAGAGATTACGGCTCGCTTCCCCGAACTGGTCGCGATTGCGGGCACGCTGCTGGACCGGGCGGAGGCGCTGCCCTGGGTCAAGGGGCGACCGGTGTTTGTATTCGGCGAGTCGCTGGGAGGCTACCTGGGCGTGGTGCTGGCTTTCCGGCGCGGAGAGATCGCGGCGGTGAGCGAGGTGAGCGGCGGAATGGCGGAGGGATACGGGATTGAGCGCCCAAACCGGCCACGAGTTTTGGTGTCGCATGGATTGGCCGACGAGCTGGTGCCTGCGCAGGAGGCCGATGCCCTTGCGCACTACTGTTCCGAACATGGGATTTCCTTTGAGGGGGAGCTGTATCCGGGAGAGGGTCATTATCTTTCCGGGAGTGCGCGGTCGCTGGTGGTGGCGCGAACCATCGAGTTCTTCCGGAGGCAGGAGGGGGCGCGCGGCCCGAAGCCCGAAGACGTCAAGCCGCGCGCTCGATGAGTTGTAATTCAGCAAATCAGTGGATCTCCGCGTGTTTGTTGTTGCGCCGCTAATACGGACAGTAGGTGCTCGAGTTGGGGTAGTCGACGGTGACCAGGCACTCGTGGAGCGTGTAGCCGGCTCCAACGAGGACATAGCCCGTGTTGCCGGTTACGGTAATTACGTTGATGCCCCAGTTGGTGGGGGCGGGAAAGCTGACAATTGTCGAGGATTGAGCAGTGGCCTGTTCGCTGCCCTGCCAATCTCCGTAAATGTCGTAAAAGGTGATGGTGAGTGCATCTTGGGTTGTGGGAAAGACGACGGAGCCGTTGGAGACAGCCTCGATGTAAGACGGGCAGGGCTGATAGAGCTGGTTGTTCACGTAAGTGACTGTACACTGGGAGGGCTGGACGCTGCCGCCGACAGGGTCGGTGCCGCCGCAGGTAAGCTCGATCGGGTTGCCTTCATTGCTCTCCGACACCCAGCTTGAGCTGGCGCCATCCGGACAGTTTGGATCCTGCGCTCCGTCGGCGAACGCCTCCCAGTTTGACGGCAGATCGTCGGTTTGGACTATGAGCTCGCCCTCGGGGCCGTCGCCTACCGGTCCGAACATGGTCAGGCATCCTGGGTCCGAGGAAGGGCATTGGACGGTCGTCGGGTCCCCTTCACCGTGTAGCTGCGCATTCTTCCAGATGCCGCCCCCTGCCATGAAGGTGTAGATAGCGAACGATTGGGAGCCGCTGCCTATCGTTACCGGGCCGTTGCTGGAGGTCTTGCAGTTGCCAACCAGCGTGCAGCAGCCGGTGGTGAAGGCGGAGGCAATGCCGAGCGCGAAAATCAGGATAAATTGACGAATACGCATTAGAGGCCTCCCTTCTGGCTGGCAGCATTTGCAGCCAGCGCGGGCGGTGTTTTCTGGGCTGTGGTGGGCGGGGCGGGCATTCCGAGGTCCTGGAAAAGATGATCTGCCGCAGGCAGAATGTCGAGCACGCTGACTGTTGACGATCGCCCCTGGACGATGTCGAGCATAAGCTGCTCGCGCCGGCCTTGCTCGGCGGCGAAGGCCGCCGGGCCTTGGCTCTGGTATTGCGCACGCTCCGCATCGCTAAATTGGAATTCGGGATAGAACGCCTTCATATAGAGCATGGTGGTGGCGAGGAAGCCCGCTTCCAATGGGCCCATGTTCGAACTGAAGAGGGCGCGGCGCCCGCTGGCGTCAGGGGGTTCGTTGTTGGCGAAGAGTTGCGGAATGGAGAGAAAGAGACGCACGCGAAGCTTGCGGACTTCCCTCGGCGTTGTGTGGGTCCATGCGGGCGTGCCGAGGGCGGTGGCAAGGCTGTTGACGGCGGTGGCAACGTCCTGCTCGTGGAGCGGGGCGTGCGTGCCCTGCCGGTATGCCGTCTCCGCCTGGACGACGCGGTCGGTGTAACCGAGGGAGTCGGCGAACTCGGGCGGGATGCCGATGTTGGCGAACATCTCTCGCGCGACGGAACGGGTTGCATCGGCATTGCCGGCGCGTGAAAGGACTGCCTGCTGGTTGGCGATCGCGTAGTCAGAGGGCGCTGTCGATTGGGTTGGCTGGCTCGCGGACTGCGGCCGAGCAGACTGGGCGAAGAGGAGAATCAACAACGCGGGTGGGATCAGGAAGAAAGAGCGGGGCCGTTGAGCGAATTTCTTCCCCCCCCCCCCGCAGGTCTTTCCAGAATCTTACTCATGGAATAGTTCCTTTCAGGGTGGATGTTTCGACCATCGGCGCGGGATGCCATTGGAGTGGCTGACGACCGGAGGGATTCACCGATTTGTGTGCGCTTTGGGACCCGGCGAATTCCGTTCTCGCCCTGGGACGTGGGGTGGGGCCAGAAGACGAACAATACTCCCCCCGCGCGGCCCGGTGTGACGGGCAACGGAACGGCGCAACGAATCTCTCTCGGAGCCGGATTGGCGGCCCGCAGGGAATTCCGCAAGCAGAACTGGGTTAGAGGCTAATTCCTCGCGCTCGTTGGTTCATCAGTTGGGCGCGGCGCGAATGGAAATGTGCGCTTCATCGAAGGCTATTCAGAGAAGCAGGAGGTAAATTGCGAAGGGGCCTGAGATTCTAGGAAGTAATGTGAACAATGCCGGCCAAAATGTCAAGTCAAAAATCCGAGGACCGGCCGGAGCTTCACAAAAGCGCGGGGGCGGAGATAAGATAGCGGCAAGCGCCGCGTGAATCCCCTCGAAGCGCAGGCGCAAAATCCCCGCAATCCCGAGAAGGCCATCCTGAAGAGCCTGAGACCGGAGGAACCGCTATGCCGGAGAGGGAAGAATCCGCAACGAGCGAAAGCAGGCAGAGGTCGATCACCCGGCGCAACTTCATTCTGGGCGTGATCGCCGGCGGCGCCGCCGTGGGCGCGGCGAGCTACAGGATTCTGGCGCCTGGCGGACGCAGCCGGAGCAGCGCCGGAGAGCGGCTGATCACGCTCAATGTCAATGGGCAATCGCGGCGCGTGGAAACGATGCGGCAGGAGACGCTGGCGTGGACGCTGCGCTACAAGCTGGGACTGACGGGGACGAAGCTGGGATGCGACCGCGCGGAGTGCGGGGCGTGCACGGTGCTGATCGACGATGTGCCGCACTATAGCTGCTCGGTGCTGACGAACACGGTGCGCGGCAAGCGGGTGACGACGATCGAGGGGCTGGCGGCGGCCGATGGGACGCTGCACCCGGTGCAGAAAGCGGTGGTGGATGAGCAGGGGTTCCAGTGCGCGTTTTGCATGTCGGGGTTCGTGATGTCAGCGGTGGGGTTCCTGAAGAAGAATCCGAACCCCACGCGGGCGGAGATGGCGCACGGGATCAGCGGGAATTTGTGCCGGTGCCAAGACTACGCGAAGATTTTGGATGCGATGATGCGCGGGGCCGAGTACATGAGGAAGGTGTGAGGTGTCGGCCTCCGATAGAGTCCGTCCCCCGGGGGCTAAAGCCCCGATTTCCTTAGCGCCTGCTATGGCAAGACTAAGGAGGCTGCGGAAAAACTCTACGATCGTGATGGATATGATGAGAAACCGTCCCTCAGCGGCTAAAGCCGGATCCATTTTATTGGACTCATCGGCACGGATAAATCCGTGCCCCTTCAAAACAGCATCAACAGCGGAGTTTTTCCGCAGGCTGTAAAGTCGTGCCCCTTCAAAACGGCATCGAGTCACAAGAGCTTTGAGCTGAGAAAACAAGGGAGAGCCTGAGTCATGGCGGACACAGCACAAGGGAGCGCGACGAAGACGGCGAACGAGCAGCCGAAGCCGTTCGGAACCGGCTACAAGCTGATCGGGAAAGACTACGCGACGCCGGACATGATTGCGAAGGTGACGGGGAGGTCGAAATATGCCGAGGATTTTCGCGCCGAGGGAATGCTGTTTTGCCGGCTGGCGCTAAGCCCGATGCCGCATGGACGGATCAAGAGCATCGATGCGAGCGAGGCGTTGGCGATGCCGGGCGTGAAAGCGGTGCTGACGGCGAACGATATTCCGGAGCAGGCCGATTTTTTGGACGACAACGGGAGAACCATCAAGGCGAGCAAGTGGGGCGAGCGGGCGCTGACCAACGAGCCGGTGTATCAGGGCGAGCCGATTTTGGCGGTGGCGGCGGTGGATGAGCTGACGTGCGCGGAGGCGATTGAGAAGGTGAAGGTGGATATGGAGCCGCTGCCGTTCGTGATCGATCCGCTGGACAGCTTGCGGCCAGATGGGGCGAATCCGCGCGCGGACGGGAATGTGTGGGTGCGGCCAGAGCCGCCGGCGCCGCCAATTCCGGTGCTGACATCGCTGAAGTGGACGAAGGAGGATTTTGCCGACTACGACGAGGGCAAGCTGCCGATGGGCAAGGCGCCGGATACGTGGAAGTACGGAGACGTGGACGCGGGATTCAAGAATGCGGCGCTGATTCTGGACGAGTCGTTTGTGACGCCGGATGTGAGCCACCAGACGCTGGAGCCGCGGACGGCGATGGCGTATTGGCAAAACGGCAAGCTCTACATGCACACGGGAACGCAGAGCACGTTCCAGACGGTGCCGGCGATTGCGCGCTGGATGAACATGAAGCCGGAAGACGTGGTGCTGATCAGCGAGTACACGGGCGGAGGATTCGGGAGCAAGATCACGGGCGGAGTGACGATGGTGATTCCCGTGCTGCTGGCGCGGAAGCTGAACGCGCCGGTGATGATGCGCATCAGCCGCGAGGAAGAGCACTACATCGGGCGGGCGCGGCCGAGCGTGATGGGGCGCGTGAAAGTGGGATTCGCCAAGGATGGGCGAATCACGGCGCTCGATATGTATACGGTGACGAACGCGGGATCGTATGACGCGTCGGGCGACGGAGGGTCGGCGGCGCGAATTGTTTCGCTGCTGTATCAGCCGCAGGCGATGCGCTGGCGCGGGATTACGGTGATGACGAATACGCCGCCGCGCTCTGCGCAGAGCGCGCCGGGAGGAATGCAGGGGATTGCGATCCTGGAACCGGTGCTGGCGAAGGCGGCGAGAAAGCTGGGAGTGGACCAGGTGGCGCTGCGCGACGTGAATTGTCCCGAGGGCAAGGCGGAGTATGGAGCGCCGAATCACGAAGGAAAACGCAACTACACGACGAGCTGCTTTATGCGCATGGCACTGGAGCGGGGGGCGAAGCAGTTCAAGTGGAAAGAGCGAACGGCGCAGCCGAAGCGAAGCGGGACGAAGGTGCGCGGGCTTGGAGTTTCGCTGAGCTGCTACGTGGGCGGGACGATCGGGTTCGACGGATTGATTGTGGTGACGCCGGAGGGGCGGGTGCGGTTCCACTCGGGGATTGGAAACCTGGGAACTGAGTCGGTGATGGATGTGCACCGCGCGGGCGCGGAGGTGCTGGGCGTGCCGTGGGAGATGTGCGACGTGGTGTGGGGCGATACGTCGCGGATCATGCCGTTTACTTGCGTATCGGGCGGGAGCCAGACAACGCACGCGATGACGCGCGCCGCGTACGCGGTGGCGGCGGAGTGCAAGCAGAAGCTGAAGGAAGTGGCGGCGAAGGCGCACGGAGGAAGCGCGGAGAATTACGACGTAGTGGAGGGACGCGTGGTGCGCAAGGGCGGCGGGACGGCGATGACGCTCGCGCAGGCGGCGCAGAAAGCGGTCGAGCTGGGCGGCGTTTACGACGGGCACCAAGCGCCGGAGGGAGTGCACAAACGAACGAAGGCAGCGGTGGCGGCGCTGGCCGGGCAGGGGTTGGTGGTTGCAGCGAAGGATAACTTTCCGCGCGACGGCGACACGTACTCGTTTGTGGCGAGTTTTGCGGAAGTGGAAGCGGACGTGGAGACAGGCAAGTATTTCATCATGGATTTTCTGGCGTACGGAGACGTGGGAACGGTGCTGCATCCGCATTCGCTGGGCGGGCAGATGCTGGGGCGGTCGATTCTGGGCATCGGGCACGCGATCGGGCAGAAGTGGGTCTTCGATCCGCAGTACGGCGCGACGGTGGCGAAACGGTTTTACCAAAACAAGCCGCCGACGATTCTAGATGTGCCGGTGGATATGCAATGGGGAGCGCTGAATATTCCCGACCCGGAGACGCCGGTGGGCGCGCGGGGAGTGGGCGAGCCGCCGGTGGGAGGAGGATGCGCGGCGATTTTGAACGCGCTGAGCGATGCGTTGGGCGATGAGATCTTCCGGCGTGCGCCAGTGAACGCGGATACGATTCTGGCGTCGCTGGAAGCGGGCCGGCCGATGCAGCATCCGCTGATGGCCAGCATTTGAGAGGCAGGGGTCAGGGATCAGAAAGACATCGAACACTGGACACTGAGGTGAGGGATGGCAGTCTTTCGCGATGTGATGCCGGCTTTCGATTTGTTGCAGCCGAGTTCGACTGTAGAGGCGCAACAGATGCTCAAGCAGAACGGAGCGGACGCCTGGGTGATGGCCGGCGGATTGGACAGCTTCGACTGGCTGAAAGACCGCATCAAGAAGCCCAAGGCGCTGGTGGACCTGAGCGGCGTGGATGAGCTGAGAGGGATTCGCGTGAATGGCGACGGCGTGGAGATTGGCGCCATGACGACGCTAACCGAGATCGCGAACCATCCGGAAATCCGGAAGAGTTATGGCGTGCTGGCGCAGGCGGTGGAACTGGTCGCGTCACCGCAGATTCGCAACCAGGGCACGATCGGGGGCAACGTTTCGCAGGACGTGCGCTGCTGGTACTACCGCGACGGATGGCCGTGCTACCGGGCGGGAGGAGATATTTGCTATGCCGATTCGCCGCTGGGGAGGAATCGAGAGCACGCGATTTTTGGGGCGAACCGCTGCGTGGCGGTGCATCCTTCGGACTCAGCGCCGGCGCTGATTGCGCTGGACGCGAAGTTCGTGGTGCAGACAGCAAAGGGCGAGCGGGTGGTGGATGCCGAGGATTACTTTGTCGGACCGGAGACGGATATCACCAGGATCAACATGCTGCAACCGGGCGATCTGCTGACGGCGATCCGGATTCCGAATACCTGGACGGGCGCGAAGTTCTATTTCGAGAAGGTGCGGGACCGGAATGTGTGGGATTTTCCGCTGATGAATGTGGCGTCGGCGATAAAGGCGCCGGGAGGGATAATCAGCGACATCAGGATCGCAGTGAACGCGGTTTCGCCGCGGCCGATGCGGCTGAAAGCTGTGGAAGACGCGGTGCGCGGCAAGGCGGCGAACGCGGAGACGGGTGAGATGGCAGGCAAGATGGCGGTGGAGGGCGCGGTGCCGCTGCAGTTTAACGCGTATAAGATTCCGCTGATGCGCAACCTGGTGAAGCGGGTTGTCAGCGGAGTTCAGGAGGCGGCATGAGTTTCTTACAGTGGGCGACGAGCCCGTGGGGACAATCGGTTCCAATTCATATTGCGTGGGGACTGATCTGGGTTGCGGCGATTGCGGGACTGTTCTTCCTAATTGTGCACTCGCTTTACTTGATTGTGGTGAAGCCGCCGAAGCGATTCGCGGAGCGGGCGGCTGAGGCAAACGCTCCAGGAATTCCGGCGCAGGTGCCGCGCCACACCCTGACGGCGCGGTTGTTTCACTGGGTGATGGCGGCGTCGATGATCGCGCTGCTGATCACGGCGTTTCTGCCCAAGTTGGGAATCCAGTTCGATTGGGTTGCGTATCACTGGATCGCCGGGCTGGTGCTGACGGCGTCGATTCTTTTCCACGTGATTCACTCGACGTTTTTCCTGGATTTCTGGTCGATCTGGCCGGATAAGACGGACTTGATTGACGCCAAGAACCGCACGCTGCGATTTTTCGGCAAGGATGCGCCGCTGCCGCACAAGTTTGCCAAGTATCCGCTGGAGAACAAGCTGTATCACGGAGTGGTGATGCTGGCCGGGCTGGCGGTGATTGCGACAGGGCTGTTCATGATGAAGCGCGTGGAAACGGGCATTTTCGTGCGCAATCCGTACCTGTTCAGCGATATGACGTGGGGCATGATGTATGTACTGCACGGGCTTGCCGGCGTGGGATTCATCGCGTTGACGATCATGCACGTATACATGGGAGTGCGGCCGGAGAAGTGGCCGATTACGAAGTCGATGATCTTGGGGTGGATGAGCCGCGATTTCTATCTCGAAGAACACGACAGCGGACGGTGGAAAGTGAAAAGCGCACCGAAGACGGGCGCAAATCGGGGACTGGCCGCAAGCGATGGCGATTGAGTTAGGACAGCTCGCGGAGCGGATCGAAGAATGCTACGAGTTCACGCTCTCCTACGCCGCGCGGGGATTGGCGGGCGACGACAACAGCGAGCAGACCCGGCAGGTCCGGGATCACCTGAAGCGCGCGGTGGATGCGATGCGTGCGCTCGAGGCGAGCTGCGCGGGCGCGGCGGCGCGGGAACAGCTCGAGCCGAGGGAGAAGTACGAGGCGTTTTTCGCGCTGATGAGACGCGACGCGGAGGGCGCGATTGCGGCGATGGAGCTGGTGCTCGCCGCACCGGCGATCGGTTCGCAGTTGATCGACAATTTGAATGCGTCGATCCATTTGCGCGCACTGCTGGCGGATTTGTTTCTGGTAACCGAGGCGCTGGAGGTGAGACGGGCGAAGGCGGCGGCGAGGTGAGAGGCGGTCCGGACAGTCCTTGCTATCCCAGGTCCGAAAATCCGGACGTGGGGCACCCCTCGTCGTGCTGAAGCAAGCGGCGAGCGCGTAGGCTTATTCATGTATTCTCCTCAGGTTCTCGAACATTTTCAGCATCCAAGGAACGCCGGGACATTGGCGAATGCAGACGCATCGGTACGAGTGGAGAATCCGGCGTGCGGAGATGTGATCGAGCTAACGGTGAAGCTTGGCGACGGACGGATCGAGGCGATCCGCTTTCGCGCGAAGGGATGCGTAGCGGCGATGGCGTGCGGTTCGGCGCTAACGGAGCTGGTGCGAGGGAGAAGTGTGGCTGAGGTGCGAGAACTGCGCCGGGAGGAATTGCTGCGGGCGGTGGGAGGGCTGCCGCATGCGTCGGCGCATGCGAGTCATCTGGCGATGGATGCGCTAGAGGCCGCGCTCGGTCAACTTAGAGCGAAGGCCTAGCTTGCCGGCGGCAGAGCCTTTTCCGTGCGCAGTGCGTATTCTTTGGGCGTGTCGATGTCTGCATGGGAAAGGTCGTCGGGGACTGCGACATATTCGACGCGATCGGCATGGGCGTGGAGGATGTCGCGCGCGTTGCTCGCGACCGGTGCGTCGAGGAAGAGCCGGATCAATTCGCGGCTGACGAGGAGAGGGTGGCCGTGCTTGCCGTTGTTTTCGGGCGCGACGGCCCACAGATTTTGAGCGACTGCGCTCTGGAACGAGGTGCAGAGCAGAACGAGAGACGAAGGGGCCAGCGGCGCGCAATCGACGGGCGTGATGATGGCCGAGTCGCAGCCATGATCGAAAACGGCGCGCAAACCGATCTGCAGAGAACTGAATTGACCGCGATCGGGGTCGGGATTGCGGACCATGTAGGCGGCGCAGGCGGCGACGGTGGTAGCGATCAGGTCGGCGTTCTTGCCGGCCACGACAACGACCACGCGAGTGTGTGGCTCGAGGGCAAGGATGCCGGCCGAGAGCAGCGTGGAGCGCGGCGGCTCAGCCCCTGGCGCGGGCGGTGGCCAGGGAAGCAGGGCCTTGTCGGATCCCATACGCGAGGATTCGCCTGCGGCGAGAACCACCCCGCACAAGCCATGAGGGTCTTGCATAGGATGAAGATAGCGTTATTTCTCGCCGACGGCAAAGGTAGATCCAATCGGAAGTAACGTAGGCCGCGCCCGAAGGAACCGGGGTCGGATGGACTATTTTTCGGGCTGGGCGGGGACAGGTTCCTCCTGGGAGGCTTCCTGGTCTGTGCCCGGAGCCAGGGACCGCTTTCCCGACTGGAACCAGCTCATGTGTGGAAGAGCGCACTCGGCGCGGCGGCGGATGGCGACGAGCTCGGCGACGATAGAGACGGCGATTTCTTCGGGAGTTACGGCGCCGATGTCGAGGCCGACGGGGGAGTGTACGCGGTCGAAGAGCGCCGGGTCCAGGCCTTCGCGGGTGAGCTCGCGAAAGACGGTGATGGCTTTGCGCTTGGAGCCGATCATGCCGATGTAGCGGGCGGGAGTTTGCACGGCCCAGCGGAGGACGCGCATGTCGTCGCGGTGGCCGCGCGTGCAGATGACGATATAGGAGGACTCGCTGGGAACGATTTCGGCGAGAGCCGCGTCGAAGTCCTTGGCGATGACCTGGAGCGCGTTGGGAAAGCGGTCGGCGTTGGCGTAGGCGTCGCGGTCGTCGGCGACGATGCAATCGAAGCCGGCGCTGCGGGCCGCCTTGAAGAGCTCGATGGCGACATGGCCGGCGCCGAAGATGTAGAGGAGCGGCATGGGAAGAACCGGCTCGATGAAGATTTCGAGCGTGCCGCCGCAAACGAGGCCCGTGTCGTACTTGGGGTCCTGGTTGAGGTCGAAACTGAGAGTGCGGGGTTTCTCGTGGAAGATGACTTCGCGGGCGGCCTGCCAGACTTCCGCCTCGACGCAGCCGCCGCCGATCGTGCCGGCGATGGAGCCATCGTCGCGGATGAGTATTTTGGCGCTTTGGAACGAGGGGATGGAGCCGCGCGAGTTGACGATGGTTGCCACGGCGCCGCGTCGGCCCTCACGCTGCAACTTCACGATCTCCTCGTAAATGTTCATGAATTCGATTATTGGAGCGCGTGGAAGGGAAGTCAAACTTCAGGGAACAGGGCTTAGGGACTAGGGACTAGGGAGTAGGGACTAGGGACTAGGGAATGGTTTGCAGGTGCTGGCGGCTCGCTTTGGGCGACGTCGCGCGAGGCTGTGAACCTGCGATTCAGTTTGGGGCGACGACCGGCAGGTCGATGAAGCTCGCGTCGCCCGGCGTGTGCCACACGCGTTGCGTCGCCTTCACGTAATCCGCCGGTTTGGCGTCGAATATACTCGGCACAAAGGTCTGCGGGTTGCGGTCGTACAAGGGAAACAGGGTCGATTGCACCTGCACCATGATGCGATGACCCGGCTTGAAGACGTGATTCACCATCGGCAATCCGAAGCGATAGAGCAGCGGCTGATCCGGCGCGATCGCTTCAGGATGTGCGAAGCTCGTCCGATACCTTCCGCGAAAGATGTCGGTGGCGATGGGCAGTTCATATCCGCCCATCGGCGGGTTGTAAGAATCGACGCCGGGATAAACATCGATCAGTTTCACCACCCAGTCGCTATCAGTCCCGCTCGTCGAGGCGTAGAGGTTGACGATGGGCCGTCCGCTGAGCCTGAGCGGCTGAGTTAACGGATCGCCGGCAAACGTGAGCACATCGGGGCGCCCATCGACGAAGCGCTGATCGTGAACCAGCCAGGTGCGCCAGGCATCCTCGTCGGCGGCGACAAAGGGCCGCGGCGAAAAGGGCACCGGCTTGGCCGGGTCCGACACATACTCCGTGTAGCGGCTGCCGCCCACAGCCGGCGCATCGAACGACAACTTGCCATCCGCCACGAGATAAATGGGCCGCGCCTTGTTCGGGCAACCGTTCTCGCAGCTCATCGGCCATTGAGTGAACCGGTCCCAATGGTTTTCGCCGGTGTTGTAGACCAGCACGGGCGGCGTGTCTGCTTTGGGCGCGCCATCCACCAGATACTGCGTAAAGAACGGCAGTAAAACATCGTGGCGAAACTGGCGGGCGGTGTCGCCGGTCCACTGCAGCGGTCCCAGCGACCACCCCTTGCGGTTGATCTGGCTATGGAACCACGGTCCCATCACCAGAAAATTCCTATCGTTATTTGTGTCCTTGGGCTCGACCGCCTCATAGCAGTGATTCGCGCCCCACATGTCTTCCTGGTCCCACAGTCCCTGTTCCCAGAGCACCGGAACTTTGAGCGGAAGCTTGGCCATGATCTTGTCGAGCGCCTGGTCCTGCCAGAACTCATCGTACGCAGGGTGTTCCTCGATCTTTCGCCAGAAAGGAAGCTGCTGCAACCCGCCATAACGCGCAAAGTCGCCGGCAGAACCCTGTTCCAGGAAATTGGTGTAATCGTCCAGATTGAGCCGCGGAATATCGTTGCCTTTTCCACGCACGGTGGTTTGCCCGCTAAAGTAGTCCAGGCTCACTTGCCGGAATGCTCCGTAGTGGAACCAGTCGTCGCCCATCCAGGCATCGACCATCGGGCTCTCCGGCGCGGCCACTTTCAGCGCCGGGTGAGGATCGATGAGCGCCATCACCACCGTGAAACCCTCATAAGACGAGCCGATCATGCCCACTTTGCCGTTCGACTCGGGAATGTTTTTCACCAGCCAGTCGATGGTGTCCCAAGCATCGGTCGTGTCGTTCGGCCCGGTGGGGTTCAGCGGCCCGGCCGGCGGCGGCGTCATCACATACTCACCCTCCGAACCGTATTTGCCGCGCACATCCTGAAATACCCGAATGTACCCCGCCTCCATCCACACATCGTCGCCTACTCTAAGTTCTTGGCCCCACTCGGGCGACTCCATTTGCTTCATGCGCGAGGCGGCGTCGTAGGGTGTGCGCGTAAGGATGATGGGCACATGCGCTGCGCCTTTGGGGATGGCGATGACGGTATAGAGCTTGATGCCGTCGCGCATCGGGATCATCGCTTCGCGCTTCACGTAGCCGTAGCCGTTGTCCGGCGGCACGAACTTCGCCGGGATACCGGGCGTCATCGGCGGGGTCTGCGACTGCGCCTGGCCCGAAAGCGACGTTGCAATCGAAAAAACGAATGCGGCAATGATCGAACGGCGGAATCGATGCATCGATGATTTCCTTTTGTGAGTGAGGCCGGCAAGGCGGCCAAGGGACGCCAGGCTGTGGAACTGCCCGGATCGTAGACTGCGAATGCTTCGCAGTATATCAAGGCGCGGGCGCGACGAAGCGAGCCTGGCGAAAACCACAGGGCGCCCTGATTGCGCGATCTGCGTTGGGAGGTTGCTTCCGATGGAGCGGGTGAGCCGCCAGGCGGTTGCGGAATCGGCGCGTCTCAGTTTATTTCTAAGACTCACCGCTTTTTTGTCTGGAGGTGGCTTCGGATGCCCCGTACCGTTCGATGCTCGATTATTCAGGCTTCAATCGCCGTACCCGCGACGGAGCCGCTGGCTGCGCAAAAGAATGCGATGGTAGAGAAACATGTGGGACTGATTCGCAAGGCAGCGGCCGGCGGCGCGCAAATTGTGTGCCTGCAGGAGATCTTCAACGGGCCGTATTTCTGCGCCGAGCAGGAAGTCAAGTGGTACGAGATGACGGAGGCGGTACCGGGCGGGCCGACGGTCACGCGGATGCGCGGCCTGGCGAAGGAACTAGGGATTGCGCTGATTGTACCCGTCTACGAAGTGGAGCAGGAGGGAGTCTTCTATAACGCTGCGGCGGTGATCGACAAGGAAGGCGGGTACCTGGGCAAGTATCGCAAGACCCATATTCCGCATGTAGCGCCCGGATTTTGGGAGAAGTTTTATTTCCGGCCGGGGAACCTGGGTTTCCCGGTCTTCGATCTAGGGTTCGCGAAGATCGGCGTCTATATCTGTTACGACCGGCATTTTCCCGAGGGCGCGCGGTGTCTGGGATTGAACGGCGCGGAGATTGTGTTTAATCCTTCGGCGACGGTGGCGGGGCTGAGCGAGTATTTGTGGAAGCTGGAGCAACCGGCGCACGCGGCGGCGAACGGGTACTTTGTCGCGGCCATCAATCGCGTGGGGAACGAAGCGCCGTGGAACATCGGCGAGTTCTATGGCACGAGCTACTTCTGCAATCCGCGGGGGAAGATCGTTGCCGAGGCCAGCCGCGACAAGGACGAGGTGCTGACGGCGGATTTGAATCTGGACGAGATTGCCGAGGTGCGCAGGACGTGGCAGTTCTATCGCGACCGGCGGCCGGATTTGTATGGGCCGCTGGTGGCTGGGTAGGAAGGTTCACAGTTCGGAGTTCGCAGTTCGAAGTTCACAGTTCACAGCAGACAGCAAACAGCAAACAGCAAACAGCCGACAGAAGACGGAGGATCGCAGACGGCAAACACCGAACAGCAAACAGCAGACAGCAAACAGCAGACAGCAGACAGCAAGCAGAGATCGGCGGCTGGGATGAGGCGAAGAGGCGAATGAATGCTGCGTCGATCACGGACGATCCGCAGATTCGGGCGCGGTTTGGCGAGCTGAAGCCCGCGCTGACGGCGCAGGCCGCGGCGATCGAGACCGACCGCTGCCTGAACTGCTTTGACGCGCCGTGCACGGCGGCATGCCCCACACATATCGATGTGCCGGGATTCATCAAGAGGATTGCGACGGGGAACTTGCGCGGGTCGGCGCTGCGTATTCTGGATGCCAATATTCTGGGCGCGAGCTGCGCGCGGGTTTGCCCGGTGGATGTGCTGTGCGAGGGCGCGTGCGTAATGCAGCGGCAAAACCGCAAGCCGATCCAGATTGCGCTGCTGCAGCGGCATGCGATGGATGCGTTCTGGGCGTCGGGCGAGACGCCGCCGGCGAAGGCTTTCGGAACGAAGAAACTGCGCGTGGCGTGCATCGGAGGAGGGCCGGCATCATTGGCGTGTGCAGCGGAACTTTGCCGGCAAGGCGCAAGGGCAACGATCTTCGAGCGGCGCGAGCTGCCGGGCGGGCTGAATACCTACGGCGTGGCGGAGTACAAGCTGCGCGCGGCCGACAGCGTGCGCGAAGTGGAGATGATTGGCAAGCTGGGCGTCGAATTCCGCTGCGGCGTGGATGTGAGCACGGCGGAAGCGCTTGAAGAGCTGGAAAATAACTTCGATTTCATCTTTCTCGGCGTGGGGCTGGGCGCGATGCAGCGGCTGGGGATTCCGGGCGAGGACAGCGACGGCGTGATGAACGCGTTGCAACTGATCGCTGCATACAAGACGGGACACTTGCGCGAGCTGCATGGGACGGTGGTGGTGGTGGGCGCGGGCAACACCGCGATCGATGCGGCGAACGCGGCGCGGAGGCTGGGCGCGGAGACCGTACATTTGTTGTATAGGCGCAGCGAGACCGAAATGTCGGCCTTCGACTTTGAGTACGAACACGCGAAACAGGAGGGGGTGCAGTTCCTGTGGCGGAGAGTGCCGCTGGCGGTGCGGCCGGGAGCAGAGGGCCGGCTGCTGCTGGATACGGTGCAGGTGCAGCCGGTGAACGGCAATCTGCTGCCGCTGCCCGGCTCGCAGTACACGATGGAGTGCGATCTGGTGGTGCCGGCGATCGGGCAGTCTCCGCTAACGGAGTTGCTGCAGACGCTGCGCGGCGTGGCAGTAAGCGATGAGCGGATCGTGGCGGATCGAATTACGGGGCAGACGGCCAATCCGCGCTACTTTGCCGGAGGCGATTGCGTGAATGGCGGGCGCGAAGTGGTGGATGCGGTGGCCGCTGGCAAGCGCGCGGCGCTGGCGATGATGAAAGCCGTGGAGGGGTCTCATGCCTGACCTGAGCGTGAAGGGGTTTGCGGGAACGATCGATTCGCCGAATCCGTTCTGGCTGGCGTCGGCGCCGCCGACGAACACCGGCGAAATGATCCTGCGTGCGTTCGATGCGGGGTGGGGCGGCGCGGTGTGGAAGACGATCGGCGAGCCGGTGGTGAATGTGAGCTCGCGCTATTCGGCGGCGGACTGGAACGGGCAACGGATGATGGGCTTCAACAATATCGAGCTGATCAGCGACCGGCCCGTGGAAACGAACCTGCGCGAGATGGCGGAGGTGAAGAAGCGCTACCCGAAGAACGCGGTAATTGCTTCGCTGATGGTGGCCTCAAATCGCGAGGCGTGGCACGAGATTGTGGTGCGCGCGGAAGATGCGGGCGCGGACGGCCTGGAGCTGAACTTTGGCTG
>Ga0187784_10000205_pt1 | contig 40571 bp, 38 predicted proteins | sample 1015_SJ02_MP15_2_FD_132964 | JGI IMG/M metagenome (GOLD analysis project Ga0187784, IMG submission 132964) | Tropical peat soil microbial communities from peatlands in Department of Meta, Colombia - 1015_SJ02_MP15_20_MG | ecosystem: Environmental > Terrestrial > Soil > Wetlands > Peat | place... | reverse complement strand
TCCCCGGCCCCAGCGAGCATGTTAACCATAACCATGCCCCACGTTCCGGCGAATATCAAACGCCGGGTCGGCGCCTTCCCCGCCCCGCGACCGTTTCTCCGACCATGTGCTGTTTGGGCGACAGTGCCTCCGGGCGGCGTTCGACGCGTTCGCGAGAAACCCTAGGTTCAAAGTTCTGGGAAATAATAGCGATTTTCTGCGCAAGCATCCCGCCAGTGAGCTTGGAATCGTATTATTGCCGCAGCAGTCGAGCCAGGATGCGGATGTCGGCGAGGGAACGCGCCCGAAGTCGTCTCGCCGGGCGTGAACCCCCGGCGCGCTCAAGCGCGCAAGCGAACGAGCCGCGAAAGGGCTGCGCTTGCGAAACCTGTGCATCCGCAGGCGCCGGTCGGCGCCTGCGTCACCTGCCGGTAAAGACCGGCTTGCGCTTCTCCATGAAGGCGGTGCGGCCTTCGGCGTAGTCGCGGCTGGCGAAGCATTTCTCGACCAGTTCGTTCGCGCGGGCGATGTTGCGCTTCGACTCGTCCTTGAGCATCTCGCTGGCCGCGAATTTGACCGCCTCGATGGTGAGCGGGGCGTTGGCACAGATCATGTCGGTGATGCTTTTCACATAAGTTTCCAGCTCGGCCGCCGCCACCACGCGGTTGACCAGGCCCATGGCGTGGGCTTCCTCGGCGTTGAACTGCCGCGCGGTGTAGAAGATCTCCTTGGCGAAGGACGGCCCGACGATGTCGACGAGCCGCTTGAGGCCGGCATAGCCGTAGCCCAGGCCGAGCCTGGCCGCCGGCACGGCGAAGATGGAATTGTCCGAGCAGATCCGCAGGTCGCAGCAGCTCGCCAGTGCCACGCCGCCGCCGATGCAATAGCCGCGGATCATGGCGATGGTCGGTTTGGGAAACTCGTAGATGCCGACGAAGGCGGCCTCGGTCTTGACGTTGTAGGCGCGTGCGGCTTCGAGCGAGGCGCGCTCGCTGGCGAATCTTGATATGTCGGCGCCGGACACGAACGCCTTGTCGCCGGCGCCGGTGAGCACCACGACGCGCACCTCGGAGTCGACGGCGAAATCATCAAGAATGCGCCTCGTCGCCTCCCACATCTCGAGCGACACCGCGTTATGCCGCTGCGGATTGTTGAAGGTCACGGTGCCGACACCCGCTTCCTTGCGCGCGACGAGCTTGCCGGTTTGCGTCATGTTGCGTCCTTGTCGATTCGCGGCGGAGAGTTGCTGCCGATCACACCGCCTTCGCCCGATGCAGCGCAGCGATCTCGCGCGCGGAAAAGCCGAACTCCTTGAGCACGGCGTCGGTATGCTCGCCGGGCTCCGGCGGCCGCGCCGCAAGACGCGAGGGCGTGCGCGAAAGCGACATCGGCTGGCCGACGAGCCGCATCTTGCTCTTGTCCTTCCGGGTCACGCTCTGCGCGATGCCGAGATGTCGCACCTGCGGGTCGGAGAACATCTGGCCGATCGCATAGATCGGGCCGCACGGCACGCTGGCGCCGTTCAGGCGATCGACCCATTCGGCGCTGCTGCGGCTCTTGAGGCGGGCCTCGATCTCGGCATTGAGCGCGGCGCGATGCTCGGATCGCGTCGCCGCGGTCCGATATTCCGGCTTCTGCAGCAGTTCCTCCGCCGCGATCGCCCGGCAGAGCCGCTCCCAGATCTTCTGTCCGCTGGCGGCGATGTTGATGTGGCCGTCCTGCGTCCGGAAGACGCCGGTCGGAATGTTGGTCGGGTGATTGTTGCCGGCCTGCGGCGCCACCTCGCCCTCGACCAGATAGCGCGCGGCCTGAAAGTCGAGCATGAAGATCTGCGCCTGCAGCAGCGAGGTCTCGACCTGCTGACCCCTTCCGGATTTTTCCCGCTCGAGGAGGGCGACGAGAATACCGAGCGCGGCGAACAGCCCGGCGCTGAGGTCGGCGACCGGAATGCCGACACGGACCGGTCCCTGTCCCGGCAGGCCGGTAATCGACATCAGCCCGCCCATGCCCTGCGCGATCTGGTCGAAGCCGGGCCGCTCCGCGTAAGGCCCGTCCTGGCCGAAGCCGGAAATGCTGGCATAGACGAGGCGCGGATTGATCCGCGCCAGCGTCCGGTAGTCGATGCCCAGCCGCTTCTTCACGTTGGGGCGGAAATTCTCGATCACGACGTCGGCTCGTTTGACCATGCGCTTGAAGACGGCGAGCCCTTCCGGCGTCTTCAGATCGAGCGTGATGCTGCGCTTGTTGCGATGCAGGTTCTGGAAGTCCGATCCTTCCCGCGGGCCGCCCATCGGCTCTTCCGGCGTGGGCGGCGCCTCGACCTTGATGACGTTGGCGCCCCAGTCGGCGAGCTGGCGCGCGCAGGTCGGCCCGGCCCGGACCCGGGTGAGGTCGAGCACGGTGAAGCGCGCCAGAGCTTTCGACGCACGCGGGAAAGGCATTGCCGGGGACTCCGATTGGCATGAGGAAGGGCCAGAACTTCTCCGATCCGAGGGAGGTTGTCTACGGCCCGCCGACGCTGTTTTGCCGGTCGTTTTATGCTGGTCATGCCGATCGCATAAGGTGGCCGGGAGCGGTCGCAGGCAGCCATCTTTCGGGCACTTTCGCCGAGCGATGATCGAGATGGTGCGCGACTGAAGCTCTTAAGAGCGCAATCGCTTCAAGTTGAATCGATGGCGCTCTAGTTTTCCTTAGTGGAGCATGATTTTTTCGGAAAGCCGGTCTCCACTTTTCCGGATCATGCTCTAAAAAGGTACTCGGACATGATCGATACTCGCCCTGCCGTCATCGCTCTTCTGATTGCGTGCTTAACGGGTGCCGCAGCCGCGCAGGAACACGCCGGCCACCCGGGCGGCGAGCGAGGTCACGCGGAGCAGGGGCGGGTGGAGAGCGGGCCGGGCGTGCTCTCGCTGCTGCCCGGTGATGCGGTCACCGAGCACAGCATCGATGTTCCGGGCAGCAAGCTCGCCTATACCGCGACCGCCGGCACCTTCTCGCTGTTCGAACAATCGGGCGAGCGCTCGGCCGCGGTCTTCTATACCGCCTATGTGGCGAAATCGAACGATCCGCGGCGGCCGCTCACCTTCGTCTTCAACGGCGGCCCCGGCGCCGCCTCGGCGTTCCTCAATCTCGGTCTCGTCGGACCGCGCGTTGCCGCATTCGGCGACGGCTATAACGGCGCCGACGTCCACCTGGTGGACAACCCGGATAGCTGGCTCGCCTTCACCGATCTCGTCTTGATCGATCCGGTCGGCACCGGCTGGAGCCGGCCGGCCAAGCCCGACGGCGGCAGCGCGTTCTGGGGCGTGCACCGCGACGCCGAGTCGATGGCGAAGGTGATCGCGCTCTACGTCGCTAAGAACGGCCGCGTCAGCGCCCCGAAATACATTTTGGGCGAAAGCTATGGCGGCTTCCGCGCCGCCAAAGTGGCGCGCGCATTGCAGAGCGACCAGGGGATCGTGGTCACCGGTATCCTCATGATCTCGCCGCTGCTCGAAGGCGCGTTCCAGTTCGGCGGCAAGCGCTTCGCGCTCGGCGCCGCGTTGCAATTGCCTTCGCTGGTGGCGGCCGAGCTCGAGCGCACCGGAATATTCAGCAAGGAGGCGCTGGCGCAGGCCGAGCATTTCGCGCTGACCGATTATCTGTCGAACCTTGCCGGCCCGCCGCTGCGCGGCGACGCGGCGGAGGCGTTCTACCGGCGGCTGGCGCAAATGACCGGATTGCCGCAGGTGGTCGTCGCCCGCACGCGCGGCTTCATCGACGGGACTTATGTCAAGCACCTGCGCGCGGGCGACCACAAGATCGTCAGCAATTACGACGCGACTTTCGCGGTCGACGATCCCAATCCGGAATCGGAATCGCCGAACGGTACCGATCCGTTTCTCGACGGCTTCATTCGCTCCTACGGCAGCGCCTTCGTCGGCTATGCGCGCGACGAACTCGGCTTCAAGACCGAGATGACCTACAACCTGCTGGCGTCGAACGTTTCCGGCAATTGGGATTGGCGGGAAGGCTCCGGCCACGTGCTGCCGAGCGTCGCCGAAGACCTGCGCGTGCTGCTGGCGTTCACGCCCTCGTTCCGGCTGATGATCGCGCACGGCTACAGCGACATGGTCACGCCCTATTCCGCGTCCCGCTACGTGCTCGACCATATTCCGGCCAGCGTCGAGGAGGAGCGCGCCGAGCTGCGGCTTTACCGCGGCGGCCACATGTTCTATGTCGATCCGCAATCGCGCAAGGCTTTCACTGCCGACGCCCGCACGATGTATGCTCCGCCATGACGCAGCCTCGGCGCCTTACGGTGGGCGATGCGCTCGATCGGTTCGTTCCCATTCGCAAGAGCGATATTCTCGGCGCCTTGATCAAACAACAGGCGTTTGCCGACGACGCCGAGCGCGAGAAATTTCACCTGCTCTGCGACATGCTGGCGTCGATCTATCACTACGAGTATTTCGCGACGCTCGAGCGCCTGCGCAACGACTATTATTACTTCAACCCCGAGATCGTGCCGCATGCGGCGATCGACGAGGCGTCAATCGCGCGCTCCTATGCCGACCTCGTGCAGACGCTGGATGCGCTGCTCAAGGACGCCAACTTCATCGAGCTGCCGCACGCGGAGATCGGCGACGCCCACCGCCGGCGCACGGTGCTGCGCGTCGAGGTCAAGGCGCCGCTCGCCGATTTTCGCGAGGTGCGCTTCTACCGCCGCGGACGGCACGTCGAGCCGTTCGAGGTCGCGGAATGGTTCGGCCTGCGCCGGCGCAAGATCGAGGCCGAAGTCTTCGACGATGTCGTCATGCTCGCCGCGATGAAATCGCAGGCCGAGATCGGCTCGCGGCGCGAAGTCAAGGCGCTCGAGCGCCGGAAGATGCGGCCCGGCTCGGTGCTGCTCAAATGCTTCCGCAACATCGCCAGCGGCGATCTCAATGCGCTGTTTCCCAACGTGCGCGTGGTCATGAGCAACGCCGACAAGCTGTTCCTCGGCGTGCCGGCGCTCGCCGGCGGCATTCCGATCCTGATCAATGTCTACACCACCGTCACCGTGCTGTTCCTGGTGCTCGGTTTCTATCTCGGCGTCAGCGCCGCGGTCGAAGACAAGGACATGAAAACGGCGCTTGCCGCGTTGAGCGGACTGGTGGCGCTCGGCGGCTTCGTCCTTCGCCAATGGGTCAAATACCAGCGCCGGTCGCTCAAATACCGGATCGAGCTGATCGACAACATCTACTACCGCAACGTCAACAACAATGCCGGCGTTTTCGATTACGTCATCGGCGTGGCCGAGGAGCAGGAATGCAAGAGCGCGTTTCTCGCCTATCATTTCCTGCGCGCGGCGCCCGCGCCGCCGACGGCGGACGAGCTCGCCGGCCGCATCGACGCGTGGCTCGGCGCGACCTTCGGCGTCGACGCCGACTTCAAGCTCGGCGCCGCGCCGGCGAAGCTCGAACAGCTCGGCCTGCTCAAGCGCCAGGGAGAGCGGCTATCGGTCGCGCCGCTCGACCCGGCGCTCGCGCAACTCCATCGCGTATGGGATGATTTCTTTCCCGCCGCACGGCCGGTCGCGGCCGAATAATGTAAAAAGAGGCGGCACGGATGGTAATGCGCCTATGATCGGGTCCTTGTCGTGCCCACGCCGCCGAGTCAAGATCGGCCATCGATAAGCTCCGTAAGGAGGAACAGAATGACCCAACGCCTCGATCGCGGCGGCGTCGACCGCCGCATCATCGTTACGGCTGGCGCCGTCGCCGGTCTCGCCCAGTTCGCCGCTCCCTTCATCATCTCGGCGCGCGGCGAGACCCCCATCAAGATCGGAGTCGACAATCCGCTGACCGGCACCTATGCCGCGCCGGGCAAGAACGAGTTGACCGGCATTCAGCTCGCGGTCGATCAGCTCAACGGCAAAAACGGCATACTCGGCCGCAAGATCGAGCTGTTGGTCGAGGACTCCACTAGCGGCGACGCCGGCACGGCGGTGCAGAAGGCGCGCAAGCTGATCGAGCGCGATAATGTCGATTTCCTGGTCGGCAACGTGAACTCGGCGCTGGCCCAGGCGATGGCGCAGGTGTCGAACGAGAAGGGCGTGCTGCATATCGTTCCCGGCGGTCACACCGACGGCATCACCGGCGCAAACTGCAAATGGAACGTGTTCCGCGTCTGCAACACGACGCGCATGGAAGCGAACGCGGTCTGCCCCCTGCTGCTCAACACCTACGGCAAGAAATGGCACTTCATCACGCCGGATTACGCGTTCGGGCACACGCTCTTTGAAGGCTGCGAGGCCAATTTGAAGAAACTCGGCGGCACGGTGACCGGCAACGAGCTGACGCCGCTCGGCATTACCGACTTCTCCGCCTATCTGATCAAGGCGCGCGCCGCCAATCCCGACGTGCTTATCGTGCTGGTGCAGGGCAACGACATGGTGAACTGCCTCAAGCAGATCTCGCAGTTCGGCATCGATAAACAGCTTCACGTCGCCGGCACGCAGCAGGAGCTGGAGCCGGTCGAGGCGATGCCGCCCGAGGCGCGGGTCGGCATCTGGATGTTCGAGTGGTACTGGAAGCAGCCGGCGGGCACGCCTGGCCTCGACAAATTCATTGCCGATATCCGCAAGCGCACCGACGGCAAGGTGCCGACGGCGCGCACTTGGTTCGGCTACGTGACCGTCCATTCCTATGCGCTGGCCTGCGAGAAGGCGAAGACGGTCGAAGCCAAGGCGGTGGCCAAGGCGCTCGGCGACATGGAACTGCCGCCGGAAATCAAGATGCAGCCGAACAAGGTCTATTTCCGCAGCGGCGATCATCAACTCATGCTGTCGGCCTTCGTCGGCGAGCTGCTGCAAAAGGGCGATGGCGATCCGGAAAACCTGTTCAAGGTCAACCAAATTGTCGCCGGCGACAGCGTCGCCCCGCCGGTATCGGAGACCGGCTGCACGATGCAGATGCCGGCATGATCCGGTTCCGCCGCGCCCCTCGCTTCATCGCCGTTGCGATCGCAAGTGAGGGACTTTCTCGGGCATGATCCGGAAAAGTGGAAGGCCGGTTTTCCCAAAGGATCATGCCGCACTAAGCATGATCCGGAAAAGTGGAAAGGCGGTTTTCCGAAAAGGTCATGCTGCATTAAAGAAAACCAGAGCGCAATCGATTCAGCCTGAGCCGATTGCGCTCTAGCCGGCCCCGATGCTCCAGCTCACCTTTTTCAATGTCACCAACGGGCTGATCATCGGCGCGTTCTACGCGCTGATGGCGATCGGTCTGTCGCTCATTCTCAACCTCTCGGGCATCATCAACTTCGCCCATGGCGGATTTCTCGTCATCGGCGGGTATCTCGCCTACACGCTGCGGCCCTATCTCGGCTTTTGGGGCGCGCTGCTGGTTGCGCCGTTCTTGACCGCGATCATCGGTTTGGCAGTCGAGCGGCTGCTGATCCGCCGCCTTTACGGGCGCGATCCGCTCTACAGCCTGCTGCTCACATTCGGTTTGGCTTTCATCATCGAGGACGGCACTCGCCAGATTTGGGGCGCCAATGGACTTCCCTTCTCGGTTCCGGAGGCGCTGTCGTCGGCGCTGAGTTCCGAGTTTTTCTTCATCACCGGCTACCGCATGTTCATGGTGGCGATGATCGCCGCGGTGGTCGCGCTGTTGTTCGTGCTGCTGCGCCATACCCGCATCGGCGTGCGCATTCGCGCCGGGACGCTCGATCTCGAGACCGTCGCCGCGCTCGGCGTCAACGTGCGGGCGCTGCGCTCGCTCAATTTCGCGGTCGGGATTTTTCTCGCCGGATTGGCCGGCGTGCTCGCCGCCGGCCAGCTCGGCCTTGAGCCGACCATGGGAGACGGGCTGCTGATGCCGAGCTTCATCGCCATCATCGTCGGCGGGGTCGGCTCGCTCACCGGCACGCTGCTCGGCGGCCTGTTGATCGGCGTTGCCTCCGGGCTCACCGCCGTCATCTTTCCCTCGGCGAGCGAGGCGGTGATCTACGTGATGATGGCGATCGTGCTTCTGGTCCGGCCGCGCGGCCTCTTGGGCGAAGAAGGCATGCTGACGTGAAGCCGCAGCAGCACAGGCGCCTGGCGATTCTGGCGGCCGTCTGGGGCGGGCTCATCTTCGCGCCTTACTGGATGCCGCTGTTCGGCGGCTACACCGCGCTCGGCAGCCGGGTGCTGGTGCTCGGCCTCGGCGCCATGTCGCTCAATTTTCTCCTCGGCTTCACCGGCGTGCTGTCGTTCGGCCATGCCGCCTGGTTCGGACTCGGCGCCTATGGCGCTGGATTCTGCCTCAAATGGGCAGCGTTGAGTTCGCCGCTCGCCATCCTCGCTGGTACGCTCGCTGGCGGTATCGTCGGTGGCCTTCTCGGTGCCTTGCTAGTGCGCCGCCGCGGCGTTTATTTCGCCATGGTGACCATCGCCTTCGGCCAGGTGTTCTATTACATCGCCTTCCAGTGGAGTTCGGTGACCGGCGGCGATGACGGCCTGCGCGGATTCGAGCGGCAGCCGCTGGACTTCAGGCTGTTCCAGATCGACCTGCTGCACAACGACGCGTATTTCTACTATTTCGTGCTGATCTGCTTTGCCGCCGCTATTGCGGTGATGGCCTTCATGCTGCGATCGCCATTCGGCCGAACAATGATCGCGATTCGCGAAAACGAACGGCGCGCCCGCTTTCTCGGCATTCCGGTGGAATTCCACATCTGGGTCGCCTTCACGCTGTCCTGCTTTTTCATGGCCTTCGCCGGCGCGCTCTATGCGTTGCTCAATAATTTCGTCGATCCGCGCGTGTTCCACTACAGCCTGTCGGGCGATTTCGTCATCATGGCGGTGATGGGCGGCATGCGCACGTTCTGGGGGCCGCTGCTCGGTGCGATCGTCTTCGTCGTCCTGCAGGATTACATCTCGAGCATTACCATCAATTGGATGTCGTTCATCGGCGTGCTGGTCGTGCTCATCGTCCTGTTCTTCCCGCGCGGCATTCTCGGCCTGATGCGGCAGGGGAGAGCGGCATGAGCATGCTCGCGGTCAAGGATCTGACCAAGCGATTCGGCAGCCTCGTCGCCGTGCGCGAAATATCGATGACGGTCGAGGCGGGCGAACTGCGCGCGGTCATCGGCCCGAACGGCGCGGGCAAGACCACCTTCTTCCATCTCGTGAGCGGTTTCTTGGCGCCGTCCGTCGGCTCGATCCTGTTCGCCGGCCGCGACATCACCGGCCTGCCGGCAAATCAGCGGGTCGGGCTCGGTATGGCGCGCACCTTTCAGATCACGGAAATCTTTCCCGAGCTGACCATCTTGGAGAATGTGCGCATCGCCGCCGAGGTCGCCGCCGGCTATCGCCTGCGCCCTTGGCTCAATCGCGCCGAGGCGGCGGAGCTGCGCCGCCGCATCGAGGAGACGTTGACGCTGGCGGCGCTGTCCGGCAAGGCCGACCGCCTGGTCGGCGAGCTGGCGCATGGCGACCAGCGCGCCGCCGAGATGGCGATGGCGCTGGCGCTCAAGCCGCGCCTCTTGCTGCTCGACGAACCGACCGCCGGTATGGGCGACCAGGAGACCTACGAGATCACGCAGCTAATCCGCCGGCTGCACAAGGACAGCAAGCTGACGATCGTGCTGATCGAGCATGACATGCGCGTCGTCTTCCATCTGGCCGACCGGATCACGGTGCTGGATCACGGCAGTTTCCTCGCCGAAGGCACCCCGCGCGAGATCGCCGCGAATGAAGCGGTGCAGACAGCCTATCTGGGCGAGGCCGCATGAGCGCCGTACTCACGGCCGAAGGGCTCAACACATTTTACGGCAAGAGCCACATCCTGCACGGCGTCAGCCTGGAAGCCGCGGAGGGCCAGGTGACGGCGCTGCTCGGTCGCAATGGCGCGGGCAAGACCACGACGCTGCGCAGTGTCATGGGACTGACGCCGCCGCGCGAGGGTCGCGTCACCGTCTTCGGCCAGGTGACCACGCGCTGGCCGCCGTTTCGCGTCGCCGCGCTCGGCGTCGGCTATGTCCCGGAAGGCCGCAGGATTTTTCCCAATCTGACCGTCGCCGAAAATCTCCAGGTGCCGGTCGAGCGGCCCGGCCCGTGGACGCCGGACAGCATCTATCGGCTGTTCCCCCGGCTGGCGGAGCGCCGGTTCAGCCGCGGCCGGCAGCTCTCCGGCGGCGAGCAGGAAATGCTGTCGATCGCCCGCGCTCTGCTCGTCAATCCAAAGCTCCTGATTCTCGACGAGCCCTCGCAAGGGCTGGCGCCGCTGATCACGCGCGAGGTCTTTCGCATCGTCGCGCAGATGCGCACGGAGGGGATCTCCGTGCTGCTGGTCGAGCAGAACGTGCGCATGAGCCTGGGAATCGCCGATCGCGCCTATGTGCTCGACGACGGTCAGGTCGTCTATTCCGGCCCGGCGCGCGAACTGGCCGCCGACGAGGCGCGCGTTCAATCGCTCGCCGGCGCCAGCGCCGAGGAATGGGCGGCGCAATAGGGCATGCTCCGGAAAGTGGGGTCGAAGCCAGCGCGGGGCGGAACGTGCCGTGAAGACGGCGCCTCACGTCGCGCTGTTGGGATTGAGGCCGTACTTCGCGCACATCCTGGCGACGAGCGCGGTGTCCTTGCCGCCGGCGATCAGGCCGACGACCGCGGCGGAGACCTTGCCGCCGACCACTTTGGCTTCGATGATATAGGCCTGCCAGCCATTGTAGGCGGGGTAGGGGCTCTTGGCGTCCACCATTGCGCAGTAGTTGACCTCGCCCGAAGCGACCACGGGAAACTTCGTCCATCGGTATTTCGCGGTCGCCGCGTCTCTGATCGAGGGAGCGATCGCGTCGATGATCACCTTCTTTTCCTGCGGAGTGAGGTCGCGCTGCGCGAGGCTGGCGGGCGTCGCCGGCGCGGTGTCCGTTGCGACGGCAACGTCCGGCGGAGGGGGTGAAGTCGTGCAGGTCGCGAGCGCCAAGCCCGCGGCCAATACGGCGATCACCTTGCATCCGGTTGTTGGCAAGGCGCGGCCGTCGTCACGGTGTGGAAACGGAGGAGGCGGCGACGGACTCCGCCGAACTGTTGGTGACCCGAATCCGCCCGATGGTGACCGTCGGTCCGCCCGATGGCCTGCGATCCTCACGCACCGTGTGCACGCCGGTGTTGATCATCGCCCGCCCGTCGCGCGTCGGGTTGCTCATCTCCTTGACATTCTCGTCGACGAGATTATCGGGCATTTCCGGATGAGTGTTGATCTGCCGCAGATTGTTGACGAACACTTTGGGGTAAATCAGCGTCGATTTCGGTACCTTCAACCCCATGAATTTCGCGATGTCCGCGACGAAGGCATTGCAGTTATAAAGCTCCGCGCTCCAGATATGCGAAGTCGCTTGGAGGTGACGGACAAACACCATGACCCGGTCGTACTCGGCCTTGTTCATGTAAACGCGGTAGCGGGCGGAGACATACTTGTCCTCGGTGTCGCCGTCGGTCCAACCGGTTTCGGCAGGCACCGGTACGTAGTGCCCGATCACCCAGGCCGTCGCGTCGTCGCCGACCGGCGAAAGGCCAGCCACGCTCGCCTTGGTGATCGGCTCCCCGACCCGAGCGTGGATGATGTAGGTGTGGCCATAGTCCCAGGCATAGCGCGAGCGAAACTCAATGTAATATTCACCGCTGCCGCTCGTGCGCGCGGCTTTCGCCTGCGGGGCCGCGGCGGCGGCTGGCGCAGTTCCGGAATCCTGGGCGAGCGCCGCCGACAACCCGGCCGGGGCAAAGATGGCAAGCGAAATCAATGTTATAAGCCAAGCGGGCCAGCGCCGGTCCCTCGACTTGCCTTGCATCGTCCCTCTCCGCTATGGCCGGCAGAAGCCCCTAGCCGACCAGGGCAAGGATTAAGTCCGCCGCCACGATTCGCAGCGTCAGCGCCATATTGATCAATGGTAGCAAATTATTCAGCCTCGCTCGGTGGCAATTGTTCGGCGGACCTGTGGATTTTTGCCAATGCGCCATATTTGCAACGCTGTTCCTTCAGCCGAGCGCCCGGATTGTTCGCATCTTATTCACAAACTTGGCTTTTTCGACCTTTTATACGAGAGGTTTCTCACGCCTTCGGGTGCAATTTTGCTGGGTTGCAGCCGAGAGGACGAAAACAAATGATCGGTGTGGCTTTTCAGCACTAGAGGGCCACGCCACCCGCATGTATGGTTTAGCCGTCATGACAAGGGGGAGTTTCTTCATGAAAAAGCTCACTTTAGCAATGGCCGCGGTGCTTGCTCTCCTGAGCATCGTGGGTTGCGCGCAGACTGGGAAAGGCAAGGCCCCGCCACCTGTGGTGACTAAGGGCTAATAAGCTGCAGCAATTCGTGTTGGGGGAAGGGCCGGCGCTCACGCCGGCCCCTTTCTTTTGGCCGTCCGCTCGGGCTTGCATTCGGCTCCGCCTGTGTAGGCTCCGGCCGAGATAGCTGCAAATGCGGGCGTCGTTTGCTTGGACGGCGCCGCTGTCGCGCTATCTGTGATATGAGGCGAGCGAGACCGCGGCACGCCGGCGCTTTCCTGCGCGCGGTCTGGCTCACGCAGAATCGGATGTCCAATGCCTCGCGTCGTCGGCATCGACCATCTCGTCCTCAGCGTCGGCGACTTCCCGCGCTCCAAGGAGTTTTATCGCAAGCTCTTGGGCTTTCTCGGCTTCAAGCTGAAATACGATTACGCGGACATGGCCGGCTGGAGCAACGGCAAGACGCTGTTCTGGATCGCCGCCGCCGATAAGCAGGGTCGAAAGCGGCGATACCGCAAAGGCGATATCGGCTTTCACCATTATGCCTTCGAGCTTTCCAGCCGCAACGACGTCGACGCGCTCGGAGCGTTTCTGGAACAGAACGGAATGACCGTGCTCGATCCGCCCGGGGAGTATTACGGTCGCAACTACTACGCCGTCTATTTCGCCGATCCTGACGGCATGAAGCTCGAAGGCATGATCTGGGCGCCGCCCGCGGCAAAGCGCAAGCCGGCGGCGACGAAGAAAAGCCGCGCGCGAAAATCCTAAACCCGCGTCGGCGCGAGCTCGCAAGCGCGCGGCCATCGCCGAATGGGTCCGATGCTTGATCGGGGCCGGCAATTCCCGCCATCCATTGGCCCAACGCGCCGAGCCTTCAGCACGCCGCGTCCAGCATCACCGGAACGTGGGCGACGACCGCGTTGCGGCCGCGCCGCTTGGCGGCATAGAGCGCGCGGTCCGCCGCCTCGACCAGATCTGCGGCTCGCCGACCTTGCTCAGGTATCAGCGATTCGACGCCGATACTGACGGTGACATGGCAGCACGGCGATTCGGCGTGGGCGATCAGGAGATCTTCGATGGCGCCCCGCGCTTCGTCGGCGAGCGCGGTCGCCCGTTTGATATCGAGACCCGGCAGCAGCAGGGCGAATTCCTCGCCGCCATAGCGGGCAACGAGGACGGCTTCCTCAAGCGTGACCAGCGACAGAGTTTCACCGACCGCACGCAGGCAGCTGTCGCCTCTGACGTGACCGTACCGGTCGTTGAACAGCTTGAAATGATCGATATCGACCATCATCAGCGCAAGCGGCTCGCGGCGTTCGCCGGCGCGCTGCCATTCGCGCTCGAGTTGCCGATCGAATCCGCGCCGGTTGGCAAGCCCGGTGAGTCCGTCGAGGCTCGCCAGCTCGTCGAGGTGCTGGTTGGCGATGCGCAATTCCTCTTCGCGTCCGGCCAGTTTGCGCGCCATGTCGTCGAGGGCGGCCGCAAGCGGCTGGAATTCCGCGATCCAGGGCTCCTTGGCCGCGCGTACGTGGAGGTCGCCGCGACCGAAACGCGCGGCCGTTCGCACCAGTGACCGGATCGGTCGTATGATCAGCCGCTCGGCGCCGAACCAGGCCGCGAGCAGCACCAACATCCCGAACAACGCAAGCTGCAGGTAAGCGACGCTGATCTCATGGTCGATGCCGCTGTGGACGACGGCCTCGTCGAGACCGACGGCGAGCCGCGCCCGCGTCCACGGCACGCGAACATAAGCGAAGATGCGACGGACCCCGTCCAGGTCCGCGGTCGTTATCGTGCCTTCGTCGTTGGCCAGCATGTCCCCCACCAGCGGATGGCTGGCGTAGTTGTGGCCGAGAACCGCTGCGTCCTCGGCCGAGGCTGCGACGAGCGTGCCGCTGCCGTCGATCAACAGAACCGAAGTGCCCGGACGCTGCGCCGCAATCTCCGCGAGCTTGCCGATCCATTGCAGATTGATCGACGCGAGCACGACACCGTCGAACGAACCGTCGGCGGCGGCGATGGGAAAGGTCGCCATCAGTCCGGGCGCTTGGCGGACCCGGTTGATCATGTAGTCGCTGAGCGCGAACTCCTGCGAATGGCGGGCATCCTGAAAATAGGGACGGTCCGACACGTTCAGACCGATTGCCCGCGCGTCGGTGGCGCATTTGACGCGGGCATCGGCTCCGGCGACGGCAAGCCCGTGAATCCAGGGGACGTTGCCGATCAGGTTGATGAGTGACTGGTTGCAGTCGGCCGCATCGCGCGGCATCTTCGCATAGACGCTGGCGACGACCCTGAGCAGGATACGCATGGAATCGACAATCTCGCGCTGCGCGACGGCTCCGCCGCGCGCCAGATCGATGACCTGGGCGCGAGCGAGGTCGGCGCGCTCGACGCGGGCTCTTTCGAGGCCGTGCACGCGCTCGAGCATGAGCGGAGTGATCACCAGCAGCGCGAGGACGATGAGTCGGGCACGGATGCTGAAGATCGGCTGATTGAGCCGGGATGTTTTGCGATCCGTGCTGGGGGACCTTGCTGAAACGTCCGACATCTTCAACTCCCCACCCGATTCCCAACGTAGCGGAGATGCGTAAAGACCGCCTTGGCGCCGTCGGTAAAATTTGAACTGTTGCTGGCGGCGGTGATGAAATGGAAAGGATGATTCGACCGGGAGGGCTTGTCGCCGTGCGCGAGGAAATCGCGCGCGCCTGCCGCGATGCCAGACGCGATCCGGCGGGCGTGACGCTGGTCGCGGTCTCGAAAACCTTCGGCGCCGCTGCGATCGAGCCCGTGATCGCCGCTGGCCAGCGTGTCTTCGGCGAAAACCGCGTGCAGGAGGCCAAGGCCAAGTGGCCGCCGCTCATGGCACGCTATTCCGGCCTTGAATTGCACCTTGTCGGTTCGCTGCAATCGAACAAGGCGAGAGACGCGGTGGCGCTGTTCGCAGCGATCCACTCGGTCGATCGGGAAAGTCTTGCCGCGGCGCTCGCCAAGGAGATCGCCCGTCAGGGACGAAGTCCGCTGCTCTTCGCGGAGATTAATATCGGCGAAGAGCCGCAGAAGGCCGGCGTTAGGCCGCGGGATGCCGACGGTTTTCTCGCCGTCTGCCGCGAGCGCTACGGCCTCGCCATTTCCGGCCTGATGTGCATCCCGCCCGAGACCGAGGCGCCGGCGCCGTTTTTTGCCCTCACCGCTCAGATCGCTCGCCGCAATGGGCTGAAAATGCTGTCCATGGGCATGAGCGCGGATTTCTCGACGGCGATCGCCTTCGGCGCGACCCATGTGCGGGTCGGTACGGCAATCTTCGGTGCACGCGAGGCGGGTGCCTAGTTATGAATCAGAATTCGTGTCTTCGGGGTGATGCGGCTTGCCAAAAGCAAGAGGTCGCGCAGCCCGAGTGCGACGCAGCCTGCGGTCGGTGCGAAGCCCGGCCGGGCGACGTGGATGAATACCGCACTGCCGCGTCCGGCGATGCGCGGCCGCGTGTTGTGGTCGATCTCAACGAAGATGTCGTAGAGGCTGTCGTCGCGCCAGAGCCGGTCGCATGGTTCAGTGGCCGACAGCACGAAGGGCAGATTGTAGCGCCGGTCGTTCGGATTTTCGCACCAGGCATCGCCGCGGCCAATGCGCCGCACCGGGAGCCGCGTTCGCGGGCGGGTGCGGCGGTCGGCCCGCCACCACAGCCGCAACGGATGAAACCGGCCGCGCGGAGTGCCGCCATCGCCCTCGCGCTTATCGGCCTTAATGCCGGCGCGACCGAGCGCAACGGGCACGAGCAAAGGACCGGCGCGCAGGAAGCCCTGTGACCGCCGTCCCGGCTGCGCGCTGACATGGATGGTGCGGAGAGAAATTGCTCGCATGCCGTGACCGCCCCCGCAACGCGGCGAATTCCCAACTGCCACTTGCTCTTGTATCCTTGCCTGTCCTACTTCGCGCCCGGCGGCGCGGCAAATTCGCGGCCAGGCAAGCTGGGCGCGGCGCGCCGACCGACGCGCGAGCGGGCGTTGGGGTCTGGACTGATGCCGAATACGCGGAAGATTCTCATCGTCGACGATGATCCCGGATTGCGCGACGCGCTGACCGAGCAATTGTCGCTGCACGAGGAGTTCGAAACCGTCGCGGTGGAGAACGGCAGCAAGGGGGTCCAGGCGGCCAAGGCCGGGCAGATCGATCTCGTCATCATGGATGTGGGTTTGCCCGACATCGACGGCCGCGAGGCGGTGCGCATCCTGCGCAAGAACGGCTTCAAGGCGCCGATCATCATGCTCACCGGTCACGACACAGATTCCGACACCATTCTCGGTCTCGAATCCGGCGCCAACGACTACGTCACCAAGCCGTTCCGCTTTGCCGTGCTGCTGGCACGCATCCGCGCCCAGCTGCGCCAGCACGAGGCGAGCGAGGACGCGATCTTCACGATCGGCCCATACACGTTCCGGCCCAGTTCGAAACTCTTGCTCAACCCGAAGGGGAACAAGGTCCGCCTCACCGAGAAGGAGACCTCGATCCTGCGCTATCTCTATCGCGCCGGACAGCGGCCGGTGTCACGGGAGACGCTGCTACAAGAGGTCTGGGGCTACAATTCGGGCGTGACCACGCACACGCTGGAAACGCACATCTATCGGCTGCGGCAGAAGATCGAGAAGGATGCCGCCGTTCCCGCCATCCTGGTCACCGAGGCCGGCGGCTACAAGCTGGTGCCGTGATCGCCATGCCATGACTATCGAGGATGACATCGCCTTCCTTGAGCGGATCCCGATTCTCCGCCAGCTTGGCACTCCGGCGCTGCGCATGCTGGCGATCGGCGGTGAAAGCGTCGCCATCGGAGCCGGCGAGCAGCTGTTTCGGTTTGGCGACGCCGCCGACAGTGCTTACATCGTGCAGCGCGGTTCGTTCAGGCTCAGGCCGGAACGGCCCGGCGGACACGAGGTCATTGCCGGGCCGGGGACCTTGATCGGCGAATCGGCGCTGCTTGCGGAAACGGCGCGGCCGGCCACCGCTACCGCGCGCGAGGATTCGGCCGTGCTGCGCATTTCCCGCAGCATGTTCCTGAAAATGCTCGAAGGTTATCCCGACGCCGCGGCGCGCTTGCGCGAATTGATCATGTCGCGCGCCGACCAATGGACGCGCGAAGTTGAGGGTATCCGCGACGCGCTCGCGCGCGGCACCAAGCCGGAATAGTGCCAAAAGCGCCATCGCTTCAGGTTGAGCCGATTGCTGGTTGGATCGATTGCGCTGCGGTTTTCTTGGGCGCATGATCTGCTCGGAAAAGCGTTTTTTCCGCTTTTCCGCATCATGCTAAACCTCCCACGTCGCCGTCACCGGCACATGGTCGGAGGGGCGCGCCCAGCCGCGCGAATCCTTCAACACCTTGACCGCCGCCAAGCGGTCGGCGAGCGCCGGCGACGTCCAGATGTGATCGAGCCGGCGTCCGCGATCGGATTGGGTCCAGTCGCGCGCGCGGTAGCTCCACCAAGTGAAGAGCTTGGTCGGCTCCGGCACGACGCTGCGCACGGCGTCGATCCAGTTGCCGGCCTTCTGCACGCCGAGAAGCTTCTCGCATTCGATCGGCGTGTGCGAAACCACGCTGAGGAGCTGCTTGTGGCTCCAGACGTCGCATTCCAGCGGCGCCACGTTGAGGTCGCCGACGATGATCGCGCGCTCGACCGGCGCCGGCCGCAGCGTGGCGCAGGCCTGCATCTCGTCGAGGAAGGCGAGCTTGTGGGCGAATTTCGCATTGACCGCGGGGTCGGGAACGTCGCCGCCGGCCGGCACGTAGAAATTATGCAGCGTGATCGGATCCTTTAAGCCGGCGTGCTCGCCGAGCACGATCGAGATGTGCCGGCAATCGCTCTTGCCGCAATAGACGCGGACCGCGGTCGATTCGAACGGCAGCCGCGACAGCACCACGACGCCGTGATAGCCCTTCTGGCCGTTGAGCGCGACGTTCTCGTAGCCGAGCCGCTTGAAGCGCTTGAGCGGGAATCTGTCATCCGGGCACTTGGTCTCCTGCAGGCATATTATGTCGGGACGCGCGGCCTTGATGAATTTGGCGACGAGGTCGATGCGCAGCCGCACCGAATTGATGTTCCAGGTGGTGACGGTGAGTTGCATGCGAAGCGTGGCGTGATGACGGCAGTGATATGCACTGCGGATGCGGGGGCGCAAGATGATCTGACGGGGCCGTGAAGCCGGGCGCCGCTCGCGGCTCGCGCCTCAGCGATAGGGCGCCGCTGGCGGCCCGTAGTCGGGCCGCTGATAATTGATGACGAACAGGTTCGGGTCGGGTTTTTTCGCCGAGTCGAGATTGTACACAGCGACGGTGGTGTCGAGCCCCTGCGGATCGGTGACCGTCCACTGTTTGAGCTGCGCGCTTTTGGCGTCGAACATGATCATGAGCCGGTTGGTGCCGACCAGGACCTTTGTTTCCTCGATGACCACGGTGATGAACGTGTCGTCGGCCGATACGGCGACGACGTCGGTGTCGCGCAGCAGGTCGATACGGTCGGCGAGCAGGTAGCGCAGCGGTGTCTGCGACAGCGGATAGAAATCCTGCGTGTCAAGCGAGCGGTCGTGCACCACGACTGCCGAGCCATCGGCGATGATGTCGATCGGGCTTGGCGGGTTGTATTCGAAGCGGACCTTGCCCGGTTTTTGAACGTAGAAGGTCCCCTCGACGCGCCGGCCGTCCGGGCCGATCTGCACGAAATTTCCCACCATGGTCTGCACGCTGGAAAGATAAAGGCTGATCTTGTCGAGCAGCGCACGCTGGTTGGCGTTGAAGGCGGTGGCTTGCCCCGGTGCGGTACCGCGGTCGAGCGAGAACGAGAACGGGAAAAAGCCCTTGGTGGCTGCGGCGCCGGGTGCGGCATAGGTCGATGCCGGAGCGGCGTCCGATGACGGCGGCACCGAGATCGTCCTCGGCCGCGGATCGGGCGTCGGCAGCGGTACGCCCTGCGCCGCCGCCGATGCGGCTGCCAGCACGCCGCAAACCAGCGCCGCGAGAATGATGCGCGCGCCTCGTCCTGCCGGTCCGGCCATGTCCCTCTCTCCCCCGTACGTCGATTGCGTACGCCCGCAGCTCGTGCGGTTGATTTGCAGTTCCTACAATATGGCCGCGAACCCGCACAGCAACTTCAAATCCGCGCCGATACGAGAGCTTTCGACTTGCCCGCGTCCCTTTGTCTCGAACTTCGCGTCAAAGCGTGCCGCAAGCATTTGTCAAGCTCGGAATCGGGACACCGCTCAACCTAATCGCCCGTTATGGCGGTTTCGCGACCTGATCCCGCTTAAACGTCAATCGCTTGATTCTCAATAGCGATCGTCTTCGTCGGCTTCGACGAGGATTTCCCGCTTGCCGGCGTGGTTGGCCTGCCCGACGATTCCCTCGTCTTCCATGCGTTCCATCAGCGAGGCGGCGCGGTTGTAGCCGATCTGCAGCCGGCGCTGGATATAGCTGGTCGAGGCCTTGCGGTCGCGCGTCACGATCTGAACGGCCTGTTGGTAGAGGTCGCCGCCGTCGCCGCCCATGCCGGTGGCGTCGAACACCACGCCGTCGTCATCCGGCTCCTCGGCCGTGACCGCTTCGAGGTACTCCGGCACGCCTTGCGATTTGAGGTGGCGCACAACCTTCTCGACCTCGCTGTCGGAGACGAACGGCCCGTGCACGCGGCTGATGCGTCCGCCGCCGGCCATGTAGAGCATGTCGCCCTGGCCGAGCAGCTGCTCGGCGCCCTGTTCGCCGAGGATGGTGCGGCTGTCGATCTTCGAGGTGACCTGGAAGGAAATGCGGGTCGGGAAGTTGGCCTTGATGGTGCCGGTGATGACGTCGACCGAGGGCCGCTGCGTCGCCAGGATCACGTGCAGCCCGGCCGCGCGCGCCATTTGCGCCAGGCGCTGCACCGCCCCTTCGATATCCTTGCCGGAGACCATCATCAGGTCAGCCATCTCGTCGACGATGACGACGATGTAGGGAAGCGGCTCGAGATCGAGCTCTTCGTCCTCGTAGATCGCTTCGCCGGTTTCGCGGTCGTAGCCGGTTTGCACCGTGCGGGTGAGCTTCTCGCCTTTGCGCTTGGCCTCGGTGACGCGCGCGTTGTAGCCGTCGATGTTGCGCACGCCGAGCTTCGACATCTTCTTGTAGCGCTCCTCCATTTCGCGCACCGCCCATTTGAGCGCGACCACCGCCTTCTTCGGATCGGTGACGACCGGCGTGAGCAGATGCGGGATGCCGTCATAGACCGAGAGTTCCAGCATTTTCGGATCGACCATGATCAACCGGCACTGGTCGGGATGCAGCCGATAGACCAGGCTCAGAATCATGGTGTTGATGGCGACCGATTTTCCCGAGCCGGTGGTGCCGGCGATGAGCAGGTGCGGCATGCGCGAAAGATCGACGAGGAACGCTTCGCCGCCGATCGCCTTGCCCAGGCACAACGGCAACCGTGCGCTGGTCTCGGCATAGTCGCGCGAGGCCAGAAGCTCGCGCAGATAGACTTTTTCGCGGGTCGGGTTCGGCAATTCGATGCCGATGACGTTCCTTCCCGACACGACGGCGACGCGCGCGGAGAGCGCGCTCATCGAGCGGGCGATGTCGTCGGCGAGACTGATCACCCGCGAGGATTTGATGCCGGGGGCGGGCTCCAGCTCGTAAAGCGTCACCACCGGCCCCGGCCGCGCATTGATGATCTCGCCGCGCACGCCGAAATCGGCGAGCACGCCTTCGAGCGCGGCACCGTTTTCCCGGATCAGCTCGGCGCTGAGCGTCGTCCGCTCGCTCGCGCGCGGCGCCGCCAGAAGGCTGAGCGAAGGCAGTTCATAGCCGCCCGACCAGCGTCTCGCCGGCCGCGGCGAACGCGGCTTTCGCGTCGCGCGGGCTTCAGCACTCGACTCGTCGTCGGCTTCATCGTCGGCGCCCTCGTCCGGCTTGTCGTCGAAGCGCGGCTCGACGCGGCGCCGGGCGCCTGCGGTGTCGGCAGGCGCGACTTGCGCTGCCGCGCGGCGACGGAGCATCCGCGTCAGCCAGGCGCGGAAGCTGAGCAGATAGTGCTCCAGAAAGCCGAGCGATATCCATCCGCCTTCCTCGTCATTCTCCTCGTCATCCTCGGGCCACTCGTCATCTTCGTCCTCGTCCGCCGGCTCGCGCCAAATGATGCCGGCGGCGCCGGCAAAGGCGACCAGCGCGGCGATGCCGAGCAAGATGGCGGCGGTCAGGCGGTAGGTCCCGGCAAGCGGTGCGCCGAGAAATATCGGCGGCACGCGCAACATGGCATCGCCGATCACGCCGCCGAGCCCGGACGGCAGCGGCCAATGGCCGCTGCGCGGCAGGCAGGAGGCGAACGCGGCCGCTAGTGCGGCGCCAAGCAGCCAAAACAGGACGCGCAGCCGCTCGCGGCTGAGCGGCCGATGACCGAGCAGCCGATAGCCCCACACCGCGATCGGCAAGAGCAGCGCCAGCGAGCCCAAGCCGAGGAGTTGCATCATCAGATCGGCGGCGACCGCGCCGGGCCGGCCGAGAAGATTGTGCACCGGCGCGTCGGTCGCGTGGTTGAGCGAGGGGTCCTGCACCGACCAGGTGGCCAGCGCCAGCGCCGCCATCATCACCAGGCTGATCAGCGCGACGCCGCCCGCCTCGCGCAGCCGCCGCTTGAGAGCCGCGCCGAGCTGGCCGGTGAGAAAGGCCACTCCATCGAGGCTGCGGTCGATCATCGACATCGCGCTTCTCTTCGCCTCAGCCGAGCACCGCGACCAGGCGGTGCAGCCCTTCGGCGGTCATTTCCTTGCTCTGCACCATGGCGACGCGGATGTAGTCGGCGCCGGGATTGCTGCCGTCGGCCTGATCGTGCGCGAGATAGCGGCCGGGGACGACGCGCACGCCAGCCTCGCGCCACAAGGCGTTGGCGGCCGCTTCGCTGCCACCTTGCGCGGAAACGTCGAGCCAGAGAAAGAACCCGCCGGCGGGGCGCTGGTAGCCGTAGCGATCGCCGACGATCTGATCGGCGAGGTCGAATTTTTCGCGATAGAGGCGCCGGTTCTCCTCGACATGGGCCTCGTCGCCATAGGCGGCGATGGCGACGCGTTGTGCCGGCGTCGGCACCATCGGCGCGGCGACATTGCGCAGCTCGAGAAAGGCCGACAGGAAACGGCGGTCGCCGGCGGCGAAGCCCACGCGCAGGCCCGGCAGGCTCGAGCGCTTGGACAGCGAGTGGAACACGACGACGTTGGCGAAATCCGGCGCCGCCGCTTGCAGCATTCCCGGCGGCGGCCGGTCGCTGTAGATTTCGCAATAGCATTCGTCGGCGAGAACGAGGAAGCCGAAGCGCCGCGCCAGCGCGGCCAGACGCGACAGATAGGCGCGGTCGGCGACCGCGCCCTGCGGATTCGACGGCGAGCCGAGATAGCAGCCGACCGTGCGCGCGAGCAGATCGTCGCTCAGCACATCGAGGTCGGGCAGGAAGCCGGTTTGCGCCGTCGCCGGCAGATAGACCGGCTCGCAATCGGCGGCGATGGCGCCGGCGGCGTAGGCGGCATAGAACGGATTGGGAATGAGGATCGCCGGCCGGCCAATGCGCGGCGCCACCCAGTTCTTGGCGGCGAGGGCGGCGAGAAAAAGGCCCTCGCGCGTGCCGTTGAGTACCAAGACTTCCGTCGCCGGATCGACGGCGCGTTCGAGCGCATAGCGCCAGGTCAGCCAGCGGGAGACCGCTTCGGCGAACGCATCGAGCCCCTTGTTCATCGGATAGCGGCCGAACTCGTCGATATGCGCCGCGATCACCGGCCCGACAAAGGCGGGAATGGGATGTTGGGGCTCGCCGACCGCCATGCTGATCGCCGGCTTGCCCGGCGGCGCGCTGCCCAGAAGCTCGCGCAGCCGCACGAAGGGCGAGCGCGAGCCGGGTGCGCGAGCAGACGAGGGGATAGGCTGGCCGGTCATCCTGTACATCATGAACAGCGGGGCCCCCGCCGCATCACCGACTGCATAGCATAGGGGCGGCGAGGTTAAGACCCGTTTAACCATCGGTCGCAGCGCGTCGTCATGGCGAGGGCGCGAGCGAGATTCGACGGCGTCGTTTCGCAGGCCATGACATCGCCGCGGTCTCGTCCGCCCGATCGCATTCGGCATGAGCCAGGTGAAGGGCGGGCCACGGCGCCTTCTTGTCGGCCCGCAAGTTTTGGTGGAAACTTGAAAAAATCCACGCGAGGAAGGCTCACCGATGGAGATCGTCCCGCTGGGGCCGGAGTTCGGCGCCGAGCTGCGCGGCGTGACGCTCGCCGAAATCGCTGCGGACGACGTCGCCTACAAAGACACGCGCGCGGCGTTTGAGGAACATTCGGTCCTGGTCTTTCGCGGCCAGGACGTGACCGACGAGATGCAGCTCGCCTTCTCGCGCCGCTTCGGGCCGCTGGAGGTGACCAAGGTCGGTTCGCTCGGCGCCGGCACCAATCTCGTGATCCTCACCACGATCGACGAGAACGGCAAGGTCTTGCCGGCGGATCATCGCTTCGCTTTGCGCAATAAGGCGAACCAGCTCTGGCTCTCCGACAGCACTTTCAAGCGTGTGCCGGCGCTCGCCTCGGTGCTGTCGGCGCGCATCATCCCGGCGCAGGGCGGCGAGACCGAATTCGTCTCGACCCGCCGCGCCTTCGAGCGACTCGATCCGGCGCTGCGCAAGCGCATCGCGAATTCCTTCGCCTGGCACGACTACGCCCATTCGCGCGGCAAGATCGCGGCCGACCTGGCGACCGTGCAGGAACGCGCGGCGCTGCCGCCGCAATGCTGGCGCATGGCGTGGAAGAATCCGGTGAACGGCCGCATCGCGCTCTATATCGCCTCGCACGCTTATGCGATCGAGGGCATGGATGAGGCGGCGGCGCAACAGCTCCTGGCCGAGCTGATCGAGGCTGCGACCGCGCCGGGCCTCAGCTACGTGCACGCTTGGCACAATGGCGACGTGGTCATGTGGGACAACCGGGCGACCATGCATCGCGGCCGGCCCTGGCTTGCGCACGAGCCGCGGTTCATGGTGCGCACCACGATCTCCGCGAGCGCGGCAGACGGGTTGGAAGAAATGCGCCCGCCGTCGCGCCAGGCGGCGGAATGAACGCCGTGCGCGTGAAATAACCGGCCGGTCTGCCGGCTCGCAAAAAACGGGAGGACACGATCATGCAGCGATGGGCACACTTCTCCGCGCAGGCCGCGATGGTCGGACTGTTGCTCGGTATTTCCACCGCTGCTCACGCGCAATTCCTTGTGATCGGCGACGACAACAAGCTGCACTGGGACGATGCCGGCAAGCCGGTCTTCACCGAGCCGGGCAAAGATGAAGTGGTGATCGTCGACATCAAGAATCGCGAGGCGCCGAAAATCGTCGCCTCACTGCCGCTGACCAACACGGTGATCGGACCGCCGACCAATCTCGCCGTGACGCCGGACGAAAGCCTGGCCCTGGTCGCCAATTCGCTGAACTATGAATCGAGCGGCAGCGGCGGCTGGAAGCCGGTACCCGACAACAAGATCTATGTGATCGATTTGCAGGCGGCGCCGCCGAAGCTCATCGCCACGGTGGAAGTTGGCAAACAGCCCTCCGGCATGGCGATCAACAAGGCCGGCAATCTCGCGCTGGTCGCCGATCGCGCCGACAACGCGGTCACCGTATTGACGATCAACGGCAAGGACGTGAAGCCGGTGCAGACGGTTTCGCTCGGCGATACCGTCTCGGCGGTCGCGATCACGCCGGACGGCAAGCATGCCTTGGTCTCCAAGCACGCGGCCAACAAGGTCGCCTGGCTCGACATCGACGGGCAGGCGGTGAGTTACGGCAAGAACGATTTTGCGGTTGGCGTCTGGCCCTACAACGTGCAGATCACTTCCGACGGGCGCTTCGGCTTGACCGCCAACCAGGGGAACGGTGGGGTAACCGACGGCGGCGTCGGCTCGGTCAGCGTCATCGACCTCAAGGCCAATCCGCCGCGTTTGGTGGATTACGTCGCCGTCGGACCGACACCGGAAGGCTTGGCGGTCAGCCCGACTGCGCCGCTCGCCGTCGCAGTGGCCATCAATGGCAGCGGCGCGGCGGCAAAGGGGACTTGGTACTCAACGTCGAATTCGCTGCTCGACGTGTTGTCGACGGCCGGCGGTCGTGTGCGCAAGATCGGCAGCGTGAAAACCGGGCGGCTGGCCGAAGGCATCGCCTTCAGTCCGGAGGGCAAATATCTCTATGTCGGCAATTTCTCCGACGGAAATTTGCAGGCCTACAGGGTCGACGGTGACAAGGTGCGCGATACCGGGAAGGTGCTGAAGCTGCCGGGAAATCCCGCCTCGATGCGCGGCCGTACGCCCTGAAGGCCCTTGATCAGCCCGCTTGTTTGCCGGGTAAATGCGTTCTCGCATCGCTGAAACGCGGGCGCCGGGAGGAGTGGGGATGCCGGAGACAGGATACGACTACATCATCATCGGATCCGGATCAGCGGGATCGGTATTGGCGAACCGGCTCTCGGCCGATCCCGCAGCCAAGGTGCTGCTGCTTGAGGCCGGCGGCTCCGACAAATCGCTCTTTGTGCGCATGCCGGCCGGGATCGCGAGGCTCGATACGCCCCGTTTCGGTTGGCAGTACGAGACGGCGCCGCAGCCGGCAATGAAGGGCCGGCGCATGTATCAGCCGCGCGGCCGGATTTTGGGTGGATCAAGTTCGGTCAACGCCATGGTCTATATGCGCGGCCAGCCGGCGGATTACAACCATTGGCGCCAGCTCGGCAATGCCGGCTGGAGCTACGCGGATGTGCTGCCCTACTTCAAGAAATCCGAGCGCAACGAGCGCCTTGACGATGAATTTCATGGCCGCGACGGGCCGCTCAACGTCGCCGAGCGGCCCTACACCAATCCGTTGAGCCATGTCTTCGTCGAAGCGGCGCAGCAGGCGGGAATTCCGTTCAACGCCGATTTCAACGGCGCCGTGCAGCTCGGCTGCGGCTTGTTTCAGGTGACGCAGAAGAACGGCGAGCGCTGGAGCGCAGCCTCCGCCTATCTGCATCCGGCGGCGTCGCGGGCGAACCTCGCGATTGTCACCAAGGCGCGGGCGACCCGCATCATGATCGAAAAAGGCCGTGCGGTGGGCATCGAATATGTGCGCGGCAACAAGCGCCACGCCGTGCGCGCCGGGCAGGAGGTGCTGCTCGCCGCCGGCGCCATCAACTCGCCGCAACTGCTGCTCCTCTCCGGCATCGGCCCGGCCGGAGAATTGCGGGCGATGGGCGTAGCCGTGACGCTTGACCTTCCCGGCGTCGGCAAGAATTTGCAGGACCACCTCAACGTCAACATCGTGCAACGCACGACACAGGCCATCACGCTCGACGGCAAGAGCGGCGGGTTCGCTGCGCTCGCCGTGCTGCTGCAATTCCTGCTGTGGCGGACCGGGCCCGGCACCAGCAACGTCGCCGAGGCGGGGGCTTTCATCATCAGCCGCCTCGGTGCCGCGACGCCTGACATCCAATTCCACTTCATTCCGGCGCAGATCGTCAATCACGCCCGCACCATCCTCGACGGCCACGGCGTGACGTTGCACGCCTGCTGTCTGCGGCCGCAAAGCCGCGGGGAAATCCGTTTGGCCTCGGCCGACCCGCTGCAGCCGCCGGTGATCGATCCGAACTATCTCGCCGCCGAGCACGATCTGAAGGTCCTGATCGAGGGCATCCGGCGCGGGCGCGAGATCCTGGCGGCGCCGGCCTTCAAGTCCTGGCTCGGCGAGGAGAGGCTGCCCGGCGCCACACGGCAATCCAACGCCGAGCTCGAGGAGTTCATCCGCGCCACCGCCGAGACCGAGTACCATCCGGTCAGCACCTGCAAGATGGGGAGCGATCCGATGGCCGTGGTCGACGAGCGGCTGCGCGTGCGCGGCATCGAGAGGTTGCGCGTCATCGACGCCTCGATCATGCCGACCGTGGTCAGCGGCAACACCAACGCGCCGACGATCATGATCGCGGAGAAGGGCGCGGAAATGGTGCTGAACGACAGCGCCAAGCTCAGCGGTTGAGGAATTTCAGCATCAGATCGGTGATGCGGCCGAACGGCGGACGCAGGAAGCGCTCGCCGCTGAAGCGGCTCTGCAGGAAAACGCCCTTGCGGTGCGAGAAGGTCTGGAAACCGAACTCGCCGTGATAGGCGCCGATGCCGGAAGGACCGACGCCGCCGAACGGCAGATTCTCCACCGCGAAATGAAACAACGTCGCATTGACCGAGGCGCCGCCGGAGATCGTCTGGCGCAGGACCTCGTCGCGCTTGCCGGGGTCGACGCCGAAATAATAGAGCGCAAGCGGACGCGGATGCCGGTTGACGTAGTCGATCGCCTCGCTGAGCGCACGGTAGGTCTTGACCGGCAGCACTGGCCCGAAAATTTCCTCGCGCATGACGGCGAGATTGTCGCCCGGCTCGATCACCAGCGTCGGCGGCAGCTTGCGCGTCTCCGCTGGCAGCGCCTCGTGTCCGGGATTGATCTCGACGACGCGCGCGCCGCTCGCCTTGGCCTCGGCGACATATTGCGCGACACGCCGATAGTGCCGCTCGTTGACGATCGAGGTGTAGTCGGGATTGACCTTGAGCGTCGGATAGAACTTTTGCACCGTCTGCTCGGTCAGGGCGATGAACGCGTCAAGCCGCTGCTCGGGCAGCAGCACATAGTCCGGCGCGATGCAGGTCTGCCCGGCATTCAGGAGCTTGCCGTGAACGATGCTCTCGACCGCGCTCGGCAGCGCCGCATCCTCGCCGATGAGGCACGGCGACTTGCCGCCGAGCTCGAGCGTCACCGGCGTCAAGTTCTCCGCCGCCGCCTGCATCACCAGTCGGCCCACCGCCGTCGAGCCGGTATAGAGCAGATGATCGAACGGCAGCCGTGCAAAGGCAGCGCCGACGTCCGGCCCGCCGACGATCGTTGCGACCCTCTCGAACGGAAACACGCCGGCGAGAAACTCGGCCAAAAAATCCGCCGTGCGGGGAGTGAGTTCCGACGGCTTCAGCATCACGCGATTGCCGGCTGCCAGCGCCGCGATCAGCGGCACGACGGCGAGGTTGAACGGATAGTTCCACGGCGCGATGATTCCGACCACGCCGACCGGCTGATAGAGGATGCGGGCGCTCGCCGGCATGAACTCGGCGCCGACCGGTACTCGCTTCGGCCGCATCCAGCCGGGAAGATGTTTGCGCGCGTGGCGGGCCGCCGATAGCACCGGGAAGATCTCGGCCAGCTCGGTCTCGTGACGCGAACGATTGCCGAAATCCGCCGCGATCGCGTCGGCGAGGCGAGCGGAATTGCGCCTGATCGCGTCCACGAGCTTTGCCAGATCGGCGCGGCGCTCCTCGAGCGAGGGCGCTCCGGCGCGCAGGAACGCCGCGCGCTGCGTGTCGAGGATCGCGCGCATCTTTGCGTGTGCTTCCGGGGCTTCCGGCGCGCCGCCTAGCTGCTGCTGCGGTGTTTGTTGCATTTTGTCGCGGACGATTTGGCGTTCGATTCTACGGAAAACGCCTCGGGGGCGCAATCGCTCCCGATTGACGTCAGTGTGCTTTCTAAGACTGCAGCATTCCTTTCCGAAGACGTCAGACGATCGGCGCCAAGCAAGGCGGCGCCCCGTCATCGCCGCGACGGTGCTCGCATTTGACGCAGCTTGGCCAGGAATGGGCAGCTCTGCCAATGCTATAGTGAAGCAACAATGAAGAGGGGGTAGCGTCGGCAAAGCTCCCCCCGCGCAGCCCCCGGGAGGAAATCATGAGAAAACTCTGCCTGCTTGCGGCGATGGCGACGATCATTGCCGCGCCCGCTCTTGCCGCTAGCGAAGACACGCTGGTGATCGGCATGACGATATCGCAGACCGGGCCGCTTAACGTCGATTCGCTCGCCCAGCAGCGCGGCGCCGAGCTGTGGCGCGACGAAGTCAACGGCGCCGGCGGAATCAAGGTCGGCGACGAGCGTTACAAAGTCCGCTTCGTCACCTATGACGACCAATCGCAGGGCGGTCGCGTGCAGCAGCTTTACACGCGCCTGATCGTCGACGACAAGGCGCAGTTCCTGTTCAGCCCCTATTCGTCGGGACTAAGCGCGACCGCGGCGGTGATCACCGAGCAATATGGCAGGCTCATGCTGGTCACCGGCGGGGCGGAACCGAAGACGTATACGCTCGGCAACAAATATCTCGTGCAGACGATCACTTCGGCCGACCATTATCTGACCGGCGCCATCAATGCGCTCGAGTCGAAAGATCCGCATGGAAAAGTCGCGCTGGTCTATTCCGACGATCCGTTCTCCAAGGCGGTGGTGCTCGCCGCCCGCGAGCAGGCGAAGGAGAGCGGCCTTGCCGTCGCGCTCGATGAATCCTACGCCCCGGCCACCACCGATTTCAGCTCGATCATCAACAAGATCATCAGCTCATCGGCCGAAGCGCTCATGGGCGGCGGGCACTACACCGACGGCGCCACGCTCGCGCGGCAAATCTACGACCAGAAGGCTAACCTCGGCTACGTGTCGCTACTTGTCGCTCCGGACAGCCCGGAATTCGCCAGCCTCGGTCCGGCGGCGCTGGGCATCACCGTGCCCTCGCAGTGGGAGATCCAAGCCACCTACCAGCCGCAGTTCGGGCCCACGGGCGCGCAATTCGTCAAGGCCTTCGCCGACAAGTTCAAGATGCCGGCGGATTATCACGCCGCCGCCGGCTACGCCGGCGGCATCCTTCTGCAGCATGCGATCGAGCAGGCCGGCTCGATCGACGCCGACAAGGTGGTGGCGGCGCTCAACGCCATGGACGTCACCACCTTCTTCGGCCGCTTCAAGATTGCGACTGATGGCGCGCATCACGGGCTGCAGATCGCCCACGAGATGGTGCTCGCTCAGTGGCAAAAGAAGAATGGTCAGTTGGAGCGGGAAGTCGTCTGGCCGAAGGCGGCGCAGACCGCCGATCTTCTCTATCCGCTGCACTGAAGCGTGATCGCGCAAAATGCAATGGTATCGTAAACGACCACGCGCAAACTGAAATTGCGACCGTGATCCGATTGAATTGGATCATGGTCTGGCATCCGCTACACTGGGCGCGAGGGGCGGTACGGGAAGGGCGAGCGGCGACGCCAGCCGCCCGTCGTCGTCGCTGCCGGCGGTCAAGTCCCCTGCATGTTCGGTATCATCGCTTCAATCGTCGACGGCGTGCTGATCGGCTCGGTCTACGGGCTGGCGGCGATGGGCCTGACGCTGATCTGGGGCGTCATGAACGTCGTCAATCTGACGCACGGCACCGCGATCGTCGCCGGCATGTTCGCGCTCTACCTGCTGACCGGTGCGGTCGGCGTGCCGTCATATGCGGCGCTGCCGTTCATCCTGATCGGCGGCTTTCTGATCGGCGTGGCGCTGTACTGGATCGCCGTGCATCGGATGATCGGGCGGCCGCCGCTCATGGTGCTGCTGTCGACCTTTTCCGTGAACCTGGTGGTAATCGGGCTGGGCACGGCGGTATGGGGCACCGGCCTCTTCAACGTCCCAGTGATGCTGCCGGGCGTGACTTGGCACCGCTACACCTTCCCGGGCACGCACATTCTCGCCGCGGCGCTGACCGCCGCGATCGCTGGCGCGCTCTATCTTTTTCTCTATCGCACGCGGCTCGGCAAGGCGGTCCGCGCCGTCGCCAACAACCGCGAGGCCGCCGAACTCTGCGGCATTCCCACGACGCGCGTGTTGTCGCTCTCGTTCGGGCTCGGCGTGGCTCTTGCCGGCGCGGCCGGCATGCTGATCGCCACCATGTTCCCGTTCACCGTGCTCGCCGGCGATGCCTATCAGCTCAAGAGCTTCGTGGTGACGGCCTTGGGCGGTCTCGGCAATCCGGCGGGCGCGCTCGTCGGCGGCGTCGCGCTGGGACTGGTCGAGGGATTCGCCGCGCAGTTCATGCCGGTGAGCTGGACGCTGGTCATCGAGTTTGTGCTGTTCGTCGCGGTACTGATCATTTTCCCCCGCGGCATTTTCGCGTTCGCGCGCACATGAACAACGGCCGCACCGACTCGGTCGTCGGCGATCGGCCTCCGCCGCTGCTCGGCCGCCCCTTTTTCTGGATCGTCGCGCTCGTCATCGGCGCCTTCGCGATCGCGCCGCTCGTCGGCGCCAATGTCGAACTGCGCGAGCGCCTGCTGCTCGCCGCGGTCTACATCACGCTCGCCAGCAATCTCAATCTGATGCTCGGCTATGCCGGCTACATCAATTTCGGCAGCATCGTCTTCTTCGGGCTCGGCGGCTACATCTGCGTCTATCTGATCGGCGCGCGGGAATGGCCGCTGGCGGCGGCCGCGCCGGCGGCCGGCTTGGCGGTCAGCCTGATGGCGCTCATCTTCGGCCTCGGCATTCTCCGCCTGCGCGGCGCCTTTTTCGCGCTGGCAACGATCGGCATCAATGAGGGCGTGCAAGCCTTCGCCGCCAATTTCGAGCCGTGGGGCGGGTCCGCCGGCCTCTATCTGCCGATGCAGGTGTTCGCGCCGCTCGGCGGCCCGATGCGGGCACTGTGGGTCATCTATTTTTTCCTGATCGCGGTGATGGGGTTCTCGCTCTATCTGAGCTACGCGGTCAAGACGTCGAAGTTCGGCCTTGGCCTGATCGCGATCGGTCAGAACGAGGACGCGGCGGCCGTGCTCGGTGTGCCGACGGCGCTCTACAAGGCCCTTGCCTACAGCCTCTCCGCCTTCCTGCCGGCGCTCGCCGGCGGGCTCTATTTTTTCAAGAGCGCCTTCATTCAGCCGACCGACGCCTTCGACCTCGGACTATCGACCGAAGTGATGGTGATCGTCATGCTCGGCGGCCGCGGCACCGTCACCGGCGCGGCGATCGGCGCCTATCTCTATGAGGAACTGCGCGGCTCACTGCTCACCTCGCAGACCTTCGCGAATTTCCAGCTGGTCGTGTCCGGCTTGCTCCTGCTCCTCATCGTGCTGTTCGCGCCCGGCGGGCTCATGGGCTGGCTCTACAGCCGCTGGCCGCGCACCAGGGAGGCGCTCGAATGACTGCGGTCCTGGAGATCGACGGCGTGAATAAGAATTTCGGCGGGCTGCGGGCGGTGAATCAGCTGAGCTTCGTCGTCCACGAGCGGGAAATCCTCGGGCTCATCGGACCCAACGGCGCCGGAAAGTCGACCGTGTTCAATCTGATCAACGGCGTGTTCACGCCGGACGGCGGACGCGTGAAGTTCTGCGGCATCGACGTCACCGGGCAGGCACCCTTCCGCGTCGCCCGCCACGGCATCGCGCGCACGCATCAGATCGTGCAGCCGCTCGCCGAACTGACCGTGCTTGAGAACTGCACGGTCGGCGCCTGCTTCGGCCGCGAGAATTTGCCGCTCGTTCGCGCACGCGCCGCGGCGCGCGAGGTGGCCGTGTTCGTCGGCCTCGAGGACCGGCTGGCGACGCCGGCGGCGCAACTCACGATCGCCGCGAAGAAACGTCTCGAACTCGCCCGCGCGCTCGCCGCGCGGCCCCTGCTGTTGCTGCTCGACGAAGTGCTCGCCGGCCTCAACCCGACCGAGATCGAGCGCATGGTCGAGGTCATTCGCGGCATCCGCGGGCGCGGCATCGCCATCCTGATCATCGAGCACCTCATGCAGGCGATCATGGGCCTCTCCGACCGCGTCGTCGTCTTGAACTCGGGACAGAAGCTCGCCGAAGGCACGCCGGCCGAGATCGCCGCCAATCCTGCCGTCGTCGAGGCCTATCTCGGCGATCCGGCGCTCGCCACGGCGCTGCATGGAGGCGCCTAGCATGAGCGACGCGCTGCTTCAGGTCGAGGCGCTCACCGCCGGTTATGGCGAGGTGCAGGTCCTGTGGGGGCTCTCGCTCGCCGCGGCGCGCGGTCGGCTCACGACGCTAGTCGGCGCCAACGGCGCCGGCAAGACCACGGCGCTGCGCGCGCTCGTCGGCACGCTCGCCCCGTGGAGCGGACGCGTCGTCTTCAAGGGCGAGGACGTGACGCGGCTGCCGGCGCACGTCAAGGCGACGCGCGGCCTCGTCCTCGTCCCCGAAGGCCGGCAGTTGTTCAGCAACATGACCGTCGACGAAAATCTGGAAATGGGCGCGTTCAGCGGACGCGGCGCGCACCGCTATGCCGATCGCCTGGAGCGGGTGTTCACCCTGTTTCCTCGCCTCAAGGAGCGCCGGGGACAGAAGGCCGGAACGTTTTCCGGCGGCGAGCAGCAGATGCTGGCGATCGCCCGCGGCCTGATGACCGACCCGGAGATTTTGATCATCGACGAATTGTCATTAGGGTTGGCGCCGCTCTTCGTCTATCAGCTGTTCGGAACGCTGAAGGCGCTCAAGGATGCCGGGCTGAGCGTGCTCCTCGTCGAGCAGAACGTGCATCTGGCGTTCGCCGTGAGCGACTATGCCTACGTGATCGCCGAGGGCCGCGTGTTCAGTGAGGGATCGCCCGCCGCGCTTGCCGCCATGCCGGAGATCCGTCGGGCCTATCTCGGGCTGTAACGCACGGCAGGAAGGACGTCAGGCGTGCGCCTTGCGCTGCGGGTCGACGATTCTTTCGAGCTTGCCGAGCACCTGCATGCACGGCAGCACCTGGGCGAGGCTCGCATTCGGCTCGCGCTTTTGCTTGATCGCGGCGATGAACTCGCGGTCCTCCAGTTCGATGCCGTCCATGGAGACGTCGACCTGCGACAGGTCGATTTTCTGGTCCTTGCCGTCGGACAAGTCGTCGTAATAGGCCTTGTAGGTGCCGTTGTCGCAGATGTAGCGGAAGAACGAGCCGATCGGCCCGTCATTGTTGAACGACAGCGACAGCGTCAGCACCGCGCCGGACGGCGTCTTCGCCACGATGCCCATGTCCATGGCGATGTTGAGCAGCGGGTGGATCGGCCCCTGCACGGCGTAGCAATCGGAGATCGCCTCGCCGGTCTGATACTGGAACAGGTCGATGGTGTGGGCGGAATGGTGCCAGAGCAGATGATCGGTCCAGCTGCGCGGCTGGCCGGCGGCGTTGATGTTCCGGCGCCGGAAGAAATAGGTCTGCACGTCCATCTGCTGGATTTTCAGCTCGCCTTTTTTGATGCGCTTGTGCACCCATTGGTGGCTGGGATTGAAGCGCCGCACATGGCCGGCCATCGCCGTTACTCCGGTCTCCTTGGCGATGCGCACCAGCGCCTCGGCGTCGGCGACGCTGTCGGTGATCGGGATTTCGATCAGCACATGCCGGCCGGCGCGCATCACCTGCTCGCCTTGGCGGAAGTGCATCTTCGTCGGCGTGGTGAGGATCACCGCGTCGGAGCGCTTGATGCCTTCGGAAAGATCGCCGGTGTAATGCGGGATGCCGTACTTCTTCGCCACCTCGGCGGTCGCGTCCTGATTGCCGCCGACGAGCGAGGTCACCTCGGCGTCCGGGATGCGCTTGAGCGCATCGAGATGTTTTTGGCCGAAGGCGCCTTGTCCGGCGACGCAAATCTTCATCGCCGGCCTCTGACGATCGCCGGCTTGGCCCGCGCCGCGGCACGCTGCGCCGGCGCCTTGCGCGCCGAGCGCTTGGGCGCGGCGCTGCGCCGCGGCAGCGTGCGCGGGCGGTTCTCGAGAATGATGTGGCCGACGGCAGTGTTCGAAGCCGGCACCGTGTAGAAGCGGTAGACCTCATCGACTTTGTCGTCGAGCGCGCCGCGCATCACCAGCCACATGACCATCTCGACGCCCTCGGCGCCGGCCTCGCGCATGTATTCGATATGCGGCATGCGGGCGAGCTTCTTCGGGTCCTTGCTGAGATTGTCGAGGAACGCCTTGTCGAACTTGCTGTTGATCAGGCCGGCCCGCGGCCCGGAAATCTGATGCGACATGCCGCCGGTGCCGAAGACGACGACACGCAAATCCTCGGGATAGCTCTCGACCGCCTTGCGGATGGCGCGACCGAGCATGAAACAGCGGTGGCCGGTCGGCGGCGGATAGAGCACCACATTGACGGCAAGCGGAATGACCGGGCAGGGCCACGCTTCGGGCGAGCCGAACATGAGGTTGAGCGGCACGGTGAGCCCGTGATCGACCTCCATCTTGTTGACCACGGTGAGATCGAACTCGTCGAGAATGACCGATTGGGCGATATGGGCGGCAAGCTCGGTATGCCCTTTCACCACCGGCACCGGGCGCGGTCCCCAGCCTTCGTCGGCGGGCGGAAACTCCGCCGCGCAGCCGAGCGCAAAGGTCGGGACGATTTCGACGGAGAAGGCCGAGGCGTGGTCGTTATAGACGGCGATGCAGACGTCGGGTTTGGTCTTCGCCATCCATTCCTTGGATTTCTCGAAGCCGGAAAACACCCGCCGCCAATAGGGCTCCTCGGTTCGACGATTGTCGATCGCCGCGCCGATCGCCGGCACATGCGACGCCGCCACGCCTGCAATGATCCTAGCCACGTTTCGCCCTCGACTTGCTGCGCGCCTTCGATCTCGGTTTTGCCGCGCCTGTTTTCTTGTTGCGCTTGGCCCGCTTGGCCGCGCGCGCCGGCTTGCCCGCCGCGAACTTGCCCGATCTGCTGCGGTTGCCCTCGACCGAACGGCCGCCGCCGAGCATCATCTTGGCATAGTCCTCCTGCGAACTGCCGGTCATGACCGCGGCAAGATGCTGGAACGAATGGCCGTCGGTCGCGCCGAGCTTGGCGGTGAAATAGATGTTGCCGCCAAGCTCGAGCATGCGGTTGTAGTCGCGCTTGAGGATGGCCTCGGTCTGCGCCGGCGTCAGCTTGAACTTTTTCAGGTATTCCGCCTCGTTCGCCTTAAAGGCCTTGCGATTCTCCTCCTTCATCAGCGACATGCAGAACATGTTGATGCCGTAACCCTGCCGCGAACGCTCCTGATCGAAGACGAAAGTGCCCGGGATGTCGTCATAGTCGTGCCGTTCGCGGGGCATCGGCGCCTCTCCCATTTTGGTTTCACATATATAAAGCAGGCAAGCTTGGCAACGTAAGCCGGTGCCTCTGTTCCGTCACCCGGAGGCACTCGGCGCGAACGGGTCCGGCCCGAAGTGGCCGGCCCGATGACAGGCTCCGCGCCGAGCCTCGAAGGGTGACGGCCCGGCGCCTCGGCCGCATCCTTCGAGGGCCGCCATAGCGCGTCGAAGACGCGCGTAAACGCGCTCATGGCGGCCGCCTCAGGATGACGGTTCTCACTTTGTATTTGCTCTAACTCCAGTAAAGCCGCATCGGATTGTCGACCAGGAGCGCCTGCTGCAGGGCGGCCGTGGGCGCGATCCTGGGGATGTAGTCGACGAGGAGGCCATCGTCGGGCGCCTCCTTCTTCATGTTGGGATGCGGCCAATCGGTACCCCAGAGCACGCGGTCGGGGAAGCGCTCGACCAGCGCGCGGCCGAACGGCGCCACGTCGACATAGGGCGGCCCGGCGATGCTCATGCGTTCCGGGCAGCTCACCTTTACCCAAAAATTCTTGTGCCGTTGCATGAGAGCGTGGAAGCGCTGGTTATCCGGGTGATCGACGCCTTTCTTCACATCGGGCGCGCCCATGTGGTCGACCACCACCGTCGTCGGCAGCGCGGTGAAGAAACTTTCCAGCTCCGCCAGGTCAGGCATCTCGAAATAGACCACGACGTGCCAGCCGAGTTCTTCGACCCGCGCCGCGATGCGCGCGAGCACGTCGCGCGGGGTGAAATCGACGAGCCGCTTGAGAAAATTGAAGCGCACGCCACGCACGCCGGCCTTGTCCATCGCCTCGAGTTCGCGGTCGGTCACCTCCTCGCTGACGAAGGCGACGCCCCTGGCGCGGCCGTCGGCGGCATTGAGCGCATCGACCATCGCCCGATTGTCCTTGCCGTGGCAGGAGGCCTGCACGATGACGTTCTTGTCGAAGCCGAGAAAGTCGCGCAACGCGAACAGCTTCTCCTTCGGCGCATCGTTGGGCGTATATTTGCGCTCCGGCGCGTAGGGAAATTCGTGTTCCGGCCCGAAAACGTGGCAGTGCGCGTCGACCGCTCCCGCCGGCGGCTTGTATTTCGGCTTCGACGGATTGGGATGAAAGGGAATGTAGCCGGGACTCATCGGCACGGCGGTGTCTCCACTTCTTTTGCTTCGGTCCGCAGCCCGTCAAGGGCGCAGGCTGGAATCGATAGTTACGGATCGCCGGAAGGCGGCAGTGCCGAGCGTTCTTCTTGGCGCTGTGAGGAAGGATTCCGGTCTCGGCGCTTCGCTTTTGCCTTCCGTGCTTGGGGCGGCGCGCTCCCCCCGCAGTGACGATCAAACCCGCTCGAGCGCCAGCGACACGCCTTGGCCGACGCCGACGCACATGGTGGCAAGCGCCCGCTTGCCGCCGCGCTTTTCCAGGCCGTGCAAGGCGGTCAGCGTGAGCCGCGCGCCCGACATGCCGAGCGGATGGCCGAGCGCGATCGCACCGCCGTGCGGATTGACGTGCTCGGCGTCGTCGGCGACGCCGAGCTGGCGCAGGCAGGCGAGACCTTGCGAGGCGAACGCCTCGTTGAGCTCGATCAGATCGAAATCGCCGATCTTCAGGCCGAGCCGCTCCATCAGCTTGCGGGTCGAGGGCACTGGGCCGATGCCCATGATGCGCGGCGGCACGGCGGCCGAGGCCATGCCGAGGACGCGCGCGCGGGGTTTGAGGCCGTGCGTCTTCGCCGCCTCCTCGGACGTGAGGATCATCGCCGCGGCGCCGTCGTTGACGCCGGAGGCGTTGCCGGCCGTGATCGTGCCGGGGTTGCGCACGATCGGCTTGAGCTTGGCGAGATTGTCGAGCGTCGTATCGGGCCGCGGATGTTCGTCCTTGTCGACCACGATCGGGCCGGCCTTGCCGCCCGGCGCCTGGACCGCGACGATCTCCTCGGCGAAATAGCCAGCGGCGATGGCGCGGCCGGCGCGCTGCTGCGAGCGCAGCGCAAAGGCGTCCTGGTCCTTGCGCGCCACCTGAAATTCTTCGGCCACGTTCTCGGCGGTCTCCGGCATCGAATCGACGCCGTATTGCGCTTTCAGCACCGGATTGACGAAGCGCCAGCCGATGGTGGTGTCGTAAATCTCGGTGGTCCGCGCGAACGGCTCGCTCGCCTTGCCCATCACAAAGGGCGCGCGGGTCATCGACTCGACGCCGCCGGCGATGGCGAAATCCATGTCGCCGGTGCGGATGGCGCGCGCCGCGTCGCCGACGGCGTTGAGGCCGGAGGCGCAGAGCCGGTTGACGGTGAGCCCGGGAACGGCGTCCGGCAGCCCGGCGATGAGCAGCGCCATGCGCGCGACGTTGCGGTTGTCCTCGCCGGCCTGATTGGCGCAGCCGAAAAAGACCTCGTCGAGGCGCGACCAGTCGGCCTTGCTGTTGCGGGCAACGAGCGCCTTGATCGGCACCGCCGCGAGATTGTCGGTGCGCACCTTGGCGAGCGCGCCGCCGTAGCGACCGATCGGGGTGCGCACCGCATCGCAAATGAAGACCTCTCGCATCGATCCCTCCCGCAGCATCGGTTTTGCCTTCGCGCCAGCCGCTATTTACGGACCATGGCGGAGAGCGTCAAATCGGCAAATTGGCCCATTCTCAAACCTCGCCCCCGCCGATATCGTGCGCGGGAAACGGGGTCCGGATCGGACCCCTCTTCATCACGATCGACGCAAACAGAACGGGGGACTGAATCATGGATATTCGCGGACAAGCGGCCATCGTTACCGGCGGAGGCTCGGGCCTCGGCGCCGCCACGGCGCGCATGCTGGCCGAGGCCGGAGCCAAGGTGGCCGTCTTCGACGTCAACCAGAAGGCCGCCGCCGAGGTGGCGATCGATATCAACGGCATCGCGCTTCACTGCGACGTCGCCGACAGCGCCGCCACCGAGGCGGCAATCGCCAAGGCCGCCGCCGATCACGGCCCCGCGCGCATCCTCATCAATTGCGCCGGCATCGGTACGGCCAAGCGCATCGTCGGCCGCGATGGGCCGATGCCGCTTGCCGATTTCGAGCGGGTCATTCGCATTAACCTGATCGGGACCTTCAATGCGCTGCGGCTTGCCGCGGCGGCGATGCAAGGGCTCAATCCGCTCGTCGACGGCGAGCGCGGCGTCATTATCTGCACCGCCTCAGTCGCGGCCTATGACGGCCAGATCGGCCAGGCCGCCTACGCGTCCTCGAAGGGCGGCATCGTCTCCCTGGTGCTGCCGGCGGCGCGCGAGCTCGCCCAATTCGGAATCCGGGTCAACGCCATCGCTCCCGGCATATTCCTGACGCCGATGCTGCTCGGGCTGTCCGAGGAAGCGCAGCAGAGCCTGGCCGCGTCGCTGCCATTCCCGAAAAAACTCGGCGACCCGGCGCAATTCGCGGCGCTGGTGCGCCACATGATCGAGAACCGCTACCTCAACGCCGAGGTGGTCCGTCTCGATGCGGCGCTGCGCATGGCGCCGAAGTAGCAGCCGCGCGAGGGCGGACGACGGAACAGGATGATGAGCCGCTGGCCAAGGCGTTGAGCCTTCACCGTCGGAAACGATCCGTCTATTTGTTCTTCGCGATCCTTCTTCCGTCCGCCGTCGTCCGTCCTCCGCCATCCGATCATGCTCACCAATACCCGAAGCACCCGCATCGAATGGAGCGATTGCGATCCCCTGGGCATCATCTTCTATCCGCGTTATTTCCAGATATTCGAAATCTCGACGACGGTTCTGATCGAGCGTGCGCTCGGCGTCAGCAAGTCCGAATACCTCAAGACCTACGATTTCGCCGGGCATCCGCTGCTGGAGACGGGCGCGCGTTTCCGGCTGCCGACCCGGTTCGGGGATGAGCTTACGATCGAGAGCGCGCTCGTCGCCTGCGGCCGCTCGAGTTTCAAGGTCGAACACCGCATCATCAGGGCGGGGGTGCTCGCCGTCGAAGGCTTCGAGACCCGTGTATGGGTGGTACACGATCCCGACGTGCCGGCGCGCATGAGGCCGCACCCGATGCCGCCGGAGGTGCTGGCGCGGTTCATGCCCTCGTAGGGCGCAGCTGTGACGCGTCGGCAATCGCATTTTTCCGCAGATCATTGCGGACGAGAAAGAGAGCAGGACCTGAAAAGCGATGTTCGGGACTTTATTGGAAGGTTGACGCCCGCGCGCACGCGGTCGGTGGCCAAGTCCTGGCGATCGGTTACGCGTTACTATTGTTGCATCAGCAGAATCTGAGTGCCTCGCGCGGAGCGGCTGCTCTGCCCTTCAAGCCGCAATGTCAGCTTTTCTTGACGATTTCGAGGGCACAGCCGACATGGTCAATGTGACCGAAAACGTCGATCTTGACCGATGCTGTCGAAAAAGTGGGCTTGTACGATTCGCCCCCTGTGGTGCCGATCTGGGCTGAGTGAGATCGGCTTTAGCTTCTTCGCTTTGACCTATATGTACGATCTCTAGGCGGAGGC
>Ga0187784_10000204_pt1 | contig 40627 bp, 31 predicted proteins | sample 1015_SJ02_MP15_2_FD_132964 | JGI IMG/M metagenome (GOLD analysis project Ga0187784, IMG submission 132964) | Tropical peat soil microbial communities from peatlands in Department of Meta, Colombia - 1015_SJ02_MP15_20_MG | ecosystem: Environmental > Terrestrial > Soil > Wetlands > Peat | place... | reverse complement strand
GCTCTCGATCTGCCGACGGAGCTTGCCCCAGAGGTCGATTTCCCAGGTCAGGGAGCCCTGCGGGGTGTAGATCGCGGTGACTTGGCCGTGAAGCACGTTGGAGCCGACGCTTGTCGAAATGGCGCTCGGCGTCGTGCTCGATGAGCTGCTTGAGGAGGACGAGCCGGTATTCAGGAGCGCTGCGCCAGTGTACTGGCGCGTCGTGGTGTAACTCGCGGTGATCGTCGGAAAAAGCGCCGCCTGCGCCTCTCGGATCAGCGTGCGGGCCTGCTCATAGGCTTCGAGCGCGGCCGCGACGGTCTGGTTGGAGATCTCGACCTGCGCCTCCAATTCGTCGAGCGTATGATCGTTGTAGACCTGCCACCAGGGGCTCGCGTCAACGCGGTCGCGCGGCGCCGCGAGCTTCCAGCCCTTAAGCGCTGTTCCTTTGAGCTCCTTGAATTTTTCCGGCGTCTGGACAGGCGGGGGGACATAATCGGGTCCCACCAAACAGCCGGCGAGCGCGAACGTCGCCGCCAGAACTGCGCATGGAGCTCCCCTCAAGCCCGGCAACACGCAGCCCCTCGCGGGATTCCCGTCCTTCGCCCGGCCATGCCTCTTTGCTGCTCCCAACAGGAAATCCGGACGGCTTCGGCAAAATCCCGCCGCAAGACGGGCACCGTCGCCCGACGCCCTTGACAGAGTCGCGCGAACGAAAAGGCCATTTGCTAGCTGCTACCCACGAGCCGCCTGGTCAAGGCTTCGCACGAAAGTTCCCCAGAATTATGGCGTCGCAGCTGGATTATCCAGATGGCGGCGCGCCATGCGGCCTTGCCAGACGTCTTCCATTTGGGTCATTTGGTCAGACGCTTCTGTTTCAGGCGCGGGGCGGACCATGACGCGGCCCGCCGCACCTGTTCCGTTGATCCCCAACCCCGATCTGGTGGCCACAATGACCTCGGAACAAGCGAGCGAGCACCCAGTGGGACGCCCTCGGGGGCGGACGCGTTCTCACGTTCTCGCGGCGCTCTTGGCGGCGGGGCTCGTCCTCATCACAGCCTATCTGGTCCTGCGTTGGGCTCCGACAAAAGAAAGCGCCGACCGCAACGCGCCTCCGTCTGTCGCCGTCGCCACGATCGGCAAGGGCGACGTCAGGGTGCTGGTCGACGGGCTGGGCACGGTCACGCCCTTCGCGACCGTCAATGTCGTGACGCAGATCAGCGGGCAACTGACGCAGGTCGCATTCCACGAGGGCCAGCTCGTAAAGAAAGGCGACTTTCTGGCGCAGATCGATCCGCGGCCCTACGAGATCATGCAGGCGCAATACGAGGGGCAACTGGTGCACGACCAGGGGCTGCTCGATCAGGCGAAGGTCGATCTGGCGCGCTATCAGACCCTCCTCAAGCAGAACTCGATCGCCCGCCAGACGGAGGAGGATCAGGTCTATCTCGTCAAGCAATACGAGGGCTCGGTGAAGACCGACCGCGCGCTGATCGACCAGCAGAAGCTCAATCTGATCTATGCCCACATCATCTCGCCGGTGGATGGCCGCATCGGGCTCCGTCTCGTGGATCCTGGCAATTACGTTCAGACGTCGACGAACAGCATGATCGCGGTGATCACGCAGCTGCAGCCGATCACGGTGATCTTCCCGCTGCCCGAGGACCAGCTTCCCGACATCCTGCCGCAGATGAACGCGGAGACGCCGTTGCAGGTCTTCGCCTTCGATCGGGCCAACGCCGTTCAGCTCGACGCGGGCGAACTGTTCGCCATCGACAGCCAGGTCGACACGACGACGGGCATGGTGAAATTCCGCGCGCGTTTCGAGAACAAGGACAACAAGCTCTTCCCCAACCAGTTCGTCAACGCGCGCTTGCTCATCCGCACCCTGCGCGACGTGGTGACGATCCCCAATTCGGCGATACAGCGCGGCGCGCCGGGCGCCTACGCTTGGCTGGTCGACGCTGAGAACAAGGTTTCTGTGCGCAAGCTTACGCTTGGACCCACGGAGGGAGACCTTACCGCGGTGATGTCGGGCGTCGTCCCCGGCGACCGCGTCGTGACAGAGGGCGCGGATCGCCTGCGCGAGGGCATGAACGTCGTCTCGCCTCGTTAAGAAGATTGCGAACCGACAGAGGATCGATGAACGTTTCGGAGCCCTTCATCAAACGGCCCGTCGCCACCTCCCTGCTGATGGTGGCGATCCTGCTGACGGGCCTGGTGGCGTTCCGTCTCTTGCCGCTCGCGACGCTGCCCGAGGTCGACTATCCGACGATTCAGGTGCAGACCTTTTATCCGGGCGCCAGCCCCGAGGTCATGACCTCCTCGGTCACAGCGCCGCTCGAAGTGCAGCTCGGCCAGCAGCCGGGGCTCAACCAGATGATTTCGGCGAGTTCCGCCGGCGCTTCGATCATTACGCTGCAGTTCAGCCTGAACCTGTCGCTCGACGTCGCCGAGCAGGAGGTGCAGGCGGCGATCAACGCGGCGAACAACCTGCTGCCGGCGGATCTCCCGACGCCGCCGGTCTATTCCAAGGTCAATCCCGCCGACGCGCCGATCCTGACGTTGGCGCTGACTTCGAAAAGCCTGTCGCTGATCGACCTCGAGGAGTTGAGCGAGACGCGGCTTGCACAAAAGATCGCGCAGCAGCCGGGCGTGGGCCAGGTCACGATCAGCGGCGGCAACCGGCCGGCCGTGCGGGTGCAGCTCAATCCGCGCGCGCTCGCCGCCTACGGGCTCAACATCGACGACGTCCGCACGACGCTCAGCAACCAGAACGTCAACACGCCCAAAGGGTTCTTCGACGGCCCCGAGCAGGCTTACACGATCAACGCCAATGACCAGCTGACCGGCGCGGACCAATATGCGCAGGTCATCCTCGCCTACCGCAACGGCAATCCCGTCAAGCTGACGGACGTGGCCAACATTTTTCGCGGGCCCGAGAACGCCAAGCTCGCCGCCTGGTCCAACGAGACGCCGGCCATCATCTTGAACATTCGGCGTCAGCCCGGCGCCAATGTCATCGACGTCGTCGACCAGATCAAGCAGCTGCTGCCCCAGCTCAGGGAAAGCCTGCCGGCCTCGGCCAGCCTCGACATCATCAGCGACCGCACGACCACGATCCGCGCCTCGGTAGAGGATGTCGAGTTCGAACTCGGCCTCGCGGTCGTGCTCGTCGTACTTGTGATCTTTGTGTTTCTACGCACCTTCGCCGCGACGCTCATCCCGAGCCTTTCCGCGCCCTTGTCGCTCATCGGCTGCCTCGGCGTCATGTATCTGCTGCATTTCAGCCTCGACAACCTGTCGCTGATGGCGCTGACGATCGCGACGGGCTTCGTTGTCGACGACGCGATCGTCATGATCGAGAACATCGCCCGCTATGTCGAAGAAGGCATGGAGCCGATGGAAGCGGCGCTGCGCGGCTCGGGACAGATCGGCTTCACGATCATTTCTTTGACGATCTCGCTCATCGCGGTGCTCATTCCGCTGCTGTTCATGCGTGAGGTCGTCGGACGCCTGTTTCACGAATTCGCGATCACCCTCGCGGTGACGATTGTGATCTCCGCCGCCGTGTCGCTGACGCTCGTGCCGATGATGTGCGCGCGGCTCATTCGTCATCGCCCCGACTCCGAGCGCAACCGCTTCGATCTCGCGGCGGAGCGCGGCTTCAAAAGGATTATCGCCCAATACGGCCGCGCGCTCGAGGTCGTCCTGAGCCACCAGCCGCTGACTCTCTTCATCGCGCTCGCGACGCTGGCGCTGACCGCCTTGCTCTACATGGTCATCCCCAAAGGCTTCTTCCCCGTCCAGGACGTGGGGCTGATCCAGGCGATCTCGGTCGGACCGCAGGGCGCGTCCTTTGGAGAGATGACGCGCCTGCAGAGCGAGCTCGCCAAGGCGATCTTGAAGGATCCCGACGTCCAGAGCCTCAGCTCCTTCATCGGCGTCGACGGCACGAATCCGACGCTCAACAACGGCCGCTTTTTCATAGATCTCAAGCCGTTCCATGAGCGCAGCCTGACCGCGACGCAGATCATCCGGCGGCTCAAGACCGAGGTTGCGGGCGTCGCGGGGGTCACCCTGTACATGCAGCCAGTGCAGGATCTCACGATCGACGCGAGCGTGACCCGCGCGCAGTTCAAATTCGTGCTCGAAGACCCCCGCATGGAGGAGTTTGAAACGTGGGTCCCCAAGCTCATGCAGCGCCTGACGCAGCAGCCGGAGCTCGCCGACGTCGCGAGCGACCTGCAGCAGGGCGGCCTCGCGGTCGAGCTGACGATCGACCGCGCCACGGCCTCGCGCTTCGGCGTGACGCCAGCGACGATCGACAATGCGCTCTACGATTCGTTCGGACAGCGCATCGTCTCGACCATCTACACGCAGAACAACCAGTATCGCGTGATCCTGGAGTCCGAGCCCGCAGTTCAGACGCATCTCGACAGTCTTTCCGCGATCTATCTGCCGTCCTCCACCTCGACGACCAACGGGCAAGTGCCGCTGGGCGCGATCGCCCACGTCAAACAGCGCACGGCGCCGCTGCTGTTGACGCATTTCGGCCAATTCCCTGCGACGACGATCTCGTTCAACCTAGGTCCGCACGCGACGCTCGGCGCCGCCTCGGAGGCGGTCGACCGCGCGATCAAGGACACGCAGCTGCCCAAAAGTTTCATTGTCGCCTATCAGGGCGTGCTACAGGCGTTCCGCTCGTCGCTCACCAATCAGCTTCTGCTGATTCTCGCATCGATCACGGCCATGTATATCGTGCTCGGCGTGCTCTACGAGAGCTACATCCACCCCGTCACGATTCTCTCGACCCTGCCGTCCGCGAGCGTCGGCGCGCTGGTGACGCTCATTCTTTTCGGCTATCAGCTCGACATCATCGCGATCATCGGAATCATTCTTCTCATCGGCATCGTCAAGAAGAACGCGATCATGATGATCGACTTCGCGCTCGACGCGGAGCGCCATGAAGGCAAGCCGCCGCGCGAGGCGATCTTCCAGGCCTGCCTGCTGCGTTTCCGCCCGATCCTCATGACGACGATGGCCGCGATCCTCGGCGCCGTGCCGCTGATGCTCGGCTCTGGCGCGGGCTCCGAGCTGCGTCGCCCCCTGGGCTTTGCGATCGTCGGCGGTCTGATCGTGAGCCAGGTGCTGACCCTCTTCACGACGCCGGTCATCTACCTCTATTTCGATCGACTCGCGCTGCGGTTCGGTCGCCGGCAAGCGCCCGAGGCGCCGCCATGAACATTTCGGCGCCCTTCATCGCGCGCCCCGTCGCGACGACGCTTCTAACGATCGGCATCGCCATCGCCGGCGCGCTCGCCTTCTTCACCCTGCCCGTCGCCCCCGTGCCGCAGGTGGATATTCCGACCGTGATCGTGCTCGCCCAATTGCCGGGCGCAAGCCCCGATACGGTCGCAAACAGCGTCGCCAGTCCGCTCGAGCGCCATCTCGGCCAGATCGCCGACGTGACTGAGATGACCTCTTCGTCGAGCCTCGGCCTCACCCGCGTCACCTTGCAGTTCGGCCTCGATCGCGACATCGACGGCGCGGCGCGGGACGTGCAGGCGGGCATCAATGCGGCGCGCGCGGACCTGCCGACCAATCTGCGCACCAATCCGACCTATCGCAAGGTCAATCCGGCCGATGCGCCGATCGTGATCCTGGCGCTGACGTCCAAGACGCTGACCCGCGGCCAGCTCTACGACGCCGCGACCAACGTCCTGCAGCAAAGGCTGTCGCAGCTCGAAGGGGTCGGCCAGGTGATCATTGGCGGCGCGACGCTGCCCGCGGTGCGCGTCGACTTGAGCTTCGAGGCGCTGAACAGATTCGGCGTCGGCCTCGAGGACATCCGCGCGGCGCTCGCCTCCGCCAACGCCAACAGCCCCAAGGGCGCGATCGAGGAAGGCGGCAAGCATTTTCAGATCTATGACAATGACCAGGCGACCAAGGCGGCCGACTACGCGCCGCTCGTCATCGCCTATCGCAACGGCAATGCGGTTCGCCTGTCCGATGTCGCCACCGTGACGGATTCCGTCGAGGACGTGCGCAACGCCGGCTTCTACAACGACGATCCGGCGGTCGCGGTGATCCCGTTCACGCAGCCCGGCGCGAACATCATCGAGACGGTCGAGCGTATCAAGGCCGAGTTGCCGACGCTCGAGGCCGCCATGCCCGGCGACATCAACGTCATCATCGCCGGCGACAAGTCGCTGACCATCCGCGCCTCTCTCGCCGACACCGAGACAACCCTCGTCATCGCGGTGCTGCTCGTCATTGGTGTTGTCTATTTCTTCTTGCGCAACATGCGCGCGACCATCGTGCCGAGCGTCGCCGTGCCGGTTTCGATCATTGGCTCCTTTAGCGTCATGTATCTCGCGGGGTTCACGCTCGACATCCTGTCGCTCATGGCGCTGACCATCGCGACGGGCTTCGTCGTCGACGACGCCGTCGTCGTCGTCGAGAACACCTCTCGCCACATTGAAGCCGGCATGTCGCAAAAGGAGGCGGCGCTGCTCGGCGCGCGCGAGGTCGGCTTCACGGTGCTCTCGATCAGCCTCTCGCTCGTCGCGGTCTTCACGCCGATTCTGTTCATGGGCGGCATTCCCGGACGCTTCTTCCGCGAATTCGCGATGACGCTGTCGATCGCCATCCTGATCTCGCTCGTGATCTCGCTCACCACGACCCCCATGCTCTGCGCGCTGATGCTGCGCAAGAAGTCGCCGCAGGACGCGTCGCGGCCGAGGCGGCGCACCTTCTTCGACCGCATGCTCGGCGGCTATGAGAAGAGCCTCGTGGTGGCGTTGCGACATCCACGCACGGTCATGCTCATCCTGATCGCGACAGTGGCGCTCAACATCTGGCTGATCGGCGTCATCCCCAAGGGCTTCTTCCCTCAGCAGGATACGGGCCGCCTGACGGGCGTGCTGCGCGGCGATCAGGCAGTCTCGTTCCAGTCCATGCAGAAGAAGCTTGTGCAGATGATCGCGATTGTGCGGCAGGATCCGGCCGTCGACAACGTCATCGGCTTCACGGGCGTTGGCAGCGGCGGACAGGCGGCCGCGGTCAACACCGCGTCGATCTATGTCAATCTCAAGTCGCTCGACGAGCGTCACGAGAGCGCCGACGGCGTGATCGCGAGATTGCGTCCGGCGCTTTCGAAAATTCCGGGCGGCGAAGTCTTTCTCAGCGCCATCCAGGATTTTCGCGTCGGCGCGCGCCAGTCCAACGCCCTCTATCAATACACGCTGCTCGGCAATGGCTCCGATCTCTATGAATGGACACCCAAGCTCGTGGACGCGCTGAACCGCGGCGGCGTGCTGCGCGACGTGAGCTCCGACCAGCAGCTGCGGGCGCTCGAGGCCGACGTCAACATCGATCGCGACACTGCGTCGCGGCTCGGCCTGACCGCCGCGCAGATCGACAATGCGCTTTACGACTCCTTCGGCCAGCGACAGGTTTCGGTCATCTACCAGGCGCAGAATCAATATCACGTGGTCATGGAGATCGACCCGCGCAGCACGCAGCGCCCCCAATCGCTGAACGACGTTTACGTCTCGACCGCCGGCGCGCCTGCGGCCGGCGCGTCCACGACTAATGCGCCGGTTGGAACCGCGGTCGCCACGACCGCCCAGACGGTCACGCCCTCGACTCCCTCGACCAGCGCCGCGACGGCGGCCGCCGCGGCGACCGCCAGCGTCACCGCCACCGCGCGCAACGCCACGACCAACGCGCTCGCCGTGGTTGGAAACGCCACAGCCTCCACGGGCTCGTCCGTCAGCACCAATCAGGAGACCATGGTGCCGCTGCCCGCCGTCGCGAGCTTCAGCCCCGGCCACACCGCGCTCGCCCTTAATCACCAGGGCCTGTTCGTCGCGACAACCGTCTCCTTCAATCTCGCCGAAGGCGCGTCTCTCTCTCAAGCGCTCGAGGATATTGATCGCGCCACCAAGGAAATCGGCATGCCGCCGACGCTGAAGGGCGCGCTGACCGGAACCGCCCAGCTCTTCACGCAGTCGCTCAAGACCGAGCCTCTGCTCATCCTCGCCGCGCTCACCGCGGTCTATATCGTGCTCGGCATGCTCTATGAGAGCTACATTCACCCTCTCACCATTCTCTCCACGCTGCCGTCGGCGGGCGTAGGAGCCATTCTCGCCCTGCAGCTGTTTCACACGGAGTTCAGCATCATCGCCTTCATCGGCGTGATCCTGCTCATCGGCATCGTCAAGAAGAACGCGATTTTGATGATCGACTTCGCGATCGAAGCCAGAAGGGCTCACGGCGCTTCGTCCTACGACGCCATTTACGAGGCCTGCCTGCTGCGCTTCCGCCCTATCATGATGACGACGATGGCGGCGATCCTCGGCGCCGCGCCGTTGGCGTTGAGCTTCGGCAATGGCGGCGAGGTCCGCCGCCCGCTCGGCATCGCGATTGTCGGCGGCCTGATCGTGAGCCAGGCGCTGACGCTTTACACAACGCCGGTCATCTACCTCTATCTCGACCAATTCAGTGTTTGGGCCGCGGCGCGATGGCGCGGGATCATGGACCGCTTCAGCGGGCGACCCGGCGACCAGCTCGCGCGCTGAATCGACAGGCGGAAGCTCGGCGGCGGCTTCTGGATTTTCCCGGCGCTCGCGGCAAATGGCTGGAGCCCGGCCTTCGCGCGTCCGTTCAATCCGCAGCTATCAAGTCGCCTCGGGTCCCGGTTCGCGCGCAGGGTCTCGCTCGGCCGTCAAGGGATCCACGACGAGCTCCGCGCCGCCCCCCTGTGCAAGCCTTTCGACGAGAAACGTCAGCAGCGTCCGGGCTTCTGCTTCAAATCCGAAAGGCGGATTGACGACAACGAGCCCGGCTCGGTTCAGCTTCAGCGCGTCGCCGCCGACGCAAAGCTCCAGACGCAGCGCGCGCGCGACGCCGCCGCGTTGAAAGGCTTGATAAAACTCGCGCGTCTGCTTCGCGTTTTTGATCGGATGCCACAGCGCGTAGACTCCCGTCGGCCATTTGCGATAGGCCGTCTGAAACGCGGAGAACATCGCGGCGTATTCGTCGGCGCGCTCGAAGGGCGGGTCGATGAGCACGAGGCCGCGCCGCTCTCCGGGCGGCACGAAAGCCCCCGCGCCCGTGTAGCCGTCGAGATGGATCGCTTTGATGCGCTTGTCGCGCGCGAAGCGCCGACGCAGCGCAGCATAGGCGTCCTCACGCAATTCGCAGAAGATCGCGCGGTCGTTCTCGCGCAATAACCCCTGGGCCAGCAGCGGCGAGCCCGGATAGAGCCTCGGGCGTCCCTCGATGAAGGGGCCGAGCGCCTCGAGATAGGGCGCGAGCAGCGCCAGCGCGGCGGCGTCCGCGCCCGAGAGATCGGCGAGGCGTCCGACGCCCTCGCGCCATTCGCCGGTGCGCTCCGCTTCGTCCGCGCCGAGGTCGTAGGCGCCTTCGCCGGCATGGGTGTCGATCACTCGGAACGGCGTCTCCTTGCGCAGGAAATGCGCGAGCAGCCGCACAAGCAGCGCGTGCTTGAACACGTCGGCGAAATTGCCGGCGTGAAAGCCATGGCGATAGTTCAATAGGGGGCCGGGGCGCGAATGGCGCGAACGCGGCAGCCGCCGCGCGCGACCTCCGGACAGGCGCGGAAGGACGAGAGGTCCTTGGCGAAGCAGATGCGCACGTCCTCAAGCGTGTCGCGGCGGCAGCCGACGCCCATCATGCCCGGGCGCAGCCGCGGATTGGCGTCGCGGAACGCCTGCTCGATCGCCTGCGTCGACAGCGTCTGGTCGGCGGAGGCCTTGGTGAAGAGATCGGGAATCGTCACGGCGTTCCTCGCGCGCGCCGCGGCGTCGAAGTAGTCGCCGGGGCTTAGGCCCGTGCAGGTCCCGTGCTTTCGCCATTCGTAGCGCGCGAGGCCTTCGTCCGGATAGACGCCCCTGGCCCGCTCCAGCGCGATGCGCGAGACGGTCGCCGGGCCGCCACAGTCGCTCGGAAACCCGTGCTCATATTGCGGCCACAGCCCATGCACGACGAAGCCGAGATTTCCGCCCGGCTCGCACTGCTTCGAGCCGGAGCGGCTCTGCTCGCAAAATCCCGGCGACCAGGAGAGCGCGAGAACGTAGAAGTCGAAGTCGCCTGAAGGCGCGGCGGAGGGTCTGGAAGGCTGCGGCGCCGCCTTGTCGGCGCAGCGGTCGAGGATGCAATCCTCCGCGCGCGCGACTTTCGGGGCGCAGGCGAGACAGACGATAAACGCGAGCGCCGGGATGCTCTTTTGCAGGATGCTCTTTTGCAAGCGGAAGTCTCCCATGCGCGCTTCACCGACCGAAGGAGGTCTCGTGCTCGCGGTCCAGCCCGTCCACGCGCCAGTGGACGCCCCAGCCGAGCCCCAAAAAGCCCTGGTCCTCCGCGATCTCATAGGCGACGCGGCGGATGGAGCCGTCACTGAACCTTGCGCGCGCCTCGCAACGGCGCCGCGGGATGAAGCTTTCGCCGTGCTTGCGGAAGCCGGTCTCTCGGGGCGGCTGAAAGTCCTGAATGACGAGATCGTTGCCCCAATATTCCGTTTCGCGCTCGGAGAAGTCGATCATGATGCGCCAGAGAACGAAACTGTCGTCGCAAGGCGGGAGGTCGCCGGTGAAAGGCGCGAGCCGCGTCTCGGCGGGAGGGACGTCCTGCAGCGGGGCGCCCGCGCTGGCGGGAATAGCCGCGAGGCCGCAATAGATTGCGGCGACGAGCGACGCAGGAAATAATCGAGCCATCCGCTGCTCCTCGAAATGCGACGACGGGATCGTATCAGGCCAAAGTCCGCATCCCTGTCAATAACGAAAAATGCCGGGGACAATCCGAGGCCGGGCGACGCCCGCCACGCTGCGGCGACGCCTCGGCGATATAAGATCCGGGCCCGCATCCGATCAAGGTTCGCCCATGTCCGACCTGACATCCGACTTTCCTGCAGCGCTTGCAGCCGTTCGCCGTCCCGGCGGCTTCTGCACGTCGGGCGTCAGCGCGCTTCTCGCGCCGTCGATCGAAGTCGCGGGCGCGGGCTTCGTCGCGCTGCCGCTGCTCGAAGACCAGGCAAAGCGCCTCATCGCCGGCGCAGAGCAGGCTCCCTATGGACGCGGGCAGGAGACGCTCGTCGATACTTCCGTGCGTCGGTGCTGGCAGATCGGCGCCGACCGCGTGAAAATCGGCGGCGCGCGCTGGCGCGACACGCTGAAGGAGATCGTGGCTCGCGCCGCCGAAGGGCTCGGCGTCGAGGGCGACGTGGACGCAGAGTTTTACAAGCTGCTGATCTACGAGCCGAACGGTTTCTTTATCAGCCATCGCGACACCGAGAAGGCGCCGGGCATGTTCGCGACGCTGATCGTCGCGCCGATGGGACTCTATGAGGGCGGCGAGCTCGTGGTGCGGCACGGCGACCGCGAGGCGCGGCTGGATCTTCGGGTCGGCGATCCGGGGGAAGTCGCCTTCGCAGCGTTTTACGCCGACTGCGTGCACGAGGCCCTGCCGGTTGTGTCTGGCTACCGCCTGGTGCTCGTCTACAACCTGTTGCGCAAGGGCGCGGGCGCGGCGCCAGAGCCGCCGAACTACGCCCGGGAAGCGACGACCGCCGCCGCCTTGCTCAGGGAATGGGCGGAAAGCGGCTCCGAACCCGTCAAGCTCGTGTATGCGCTGGAGCATGCCTACACGCCGGCGGAGCTCAGCTTTTCGGCGCTGAAGGGAGCCGACTCGGCTGTCGCCGGGGTGGCGCGCGCGGCGGCTCGCGAAGCCGATTGCGCCATTCACCTGGCGCTGCTGACGATCGAAGAGGAAGGCGCGGCGGAATACAAGGACGTTTACTGGTCGGGCGGACGCCGAGGCCATGCAGAGCCGGAATTCGAAGCGGGGGAGATCTTCTCCCGCATCGCCACGCTCGACGACTGGCGCAACGCCGACGGGGAAGATCCGGCCCTGCCCGCCTTGCCGCTGCACGACGGTGAAATTTCGCCGCCCGAGCTCCTGGAAGACCTGGAGCCGGACGAGGAATATTTCGCCGAGGAGACGGGCAACGAGGGCGCGAGCTTCGAGCGCACCTACAGCCGCGCCGCGCTCGTCATTTGGCCGCGCCGGCGCTTCATGGCGGTCATCGCGGAAACGTCGCTCAACAAGGCTATCGGCTGCCTGGAAGAGATGATGGGCCGCTTGCGCGAGGCCGACGCGAAGACAAAGCCGCGGCTGCGCGCGCAGGCGATCGAGCTCGCCAAGGAAATCGTCAATCGCCGCCGCGACGACTATTGGGGCGCGCAACCGAGCGCCAAAGAAAAAAGCCCGACGACGAAACTGCTCGAGACGCTCGCCGAACTCGAGGCGGGCGGTCTCATCGAGCGCTTTCTCGGTGAGATTCTCGCCGAGCATGGCTTCGACAAGCGCGACGTCGGCGCGATCCTGGGCGCCTTGACGCTCCTTGAGGCGGACGAGCGTCGGCGGCTAGTCGAACGCCTCCTTGCGGGAGCGGCGACGAAAAGCTTCCGGGCATGCGCCTGCCTCTTGCGCGGCGCTGCGCAAGCATGGAGCGGCGAGGACCTGCGCGCCGCGGCGCTGCGGCTGCTCGCTGCGCTTCCGGTTGGCGACGGCGAGCCCCAGCTGCGGCAGCCGAAAGGGGACGCCGGCGCCGTCGCCGACTTGCTTGCCGCGCTGCGCCGCATCGACGCCGCCGTCGGCCTGCGCGCCGCGGAGCGCATTCTCGTTGAACGCTCGATTTATGGGTTGGACGAAATCCTGGTTCCCTCGTTGCGCCTGCTCGCGGCCGAGGGTGAGCTGGTCGCCGACGATCCAGGCCTGGCGAAAGTCAAAAGCGCGTGCCTTGGCCATCTACGCGCCCGCATGGGGGAGACTCTGGCTCCGCCGACCGACTGGCGGCGGGACGCGAGCCTCGGCTGCAAGTGCGCGGACTGCGCCAATCTGGCGCGCTTCCTCGACGACCCGACGCGCAACGTCTTCGTGCTGAAGGCGGCGGAACACGCGCGCCGCCATCTCCAGCAGTCCATCGACGGCGCAAAGAGCGACGTGACGACGAGGCTGGACACGAAGGGGCGGCCCTACAGCCTCATATGCACGAAAAACCGGGCCAGCTACGAGCGACGAGTGGCGCTGCGACAGCGCGACGAGGAAAGCGTATCTGCGCTAGAGCCGGGTTAACGCTCGCGCCGCCGGAGTCATGATTCGACGCGACGTCCCGACGCAGACCCGTCATTTGTGCCGGCTTGGCGCGAGAGCGATTTCCAGGCACTATCCTCCTCGCGTGCAAGGCTTTCGACCTGGATTTTTGCAAGTTTTCGGGCGGCGGTCCGCGGACCGCCGCCAATTTCTTGTCAGGGACGGAGACGGCAATTTTTGCGTGCTGACGATTGTTGATTTTCGTCATTGATCATGGCAAGGTTTTTCACGGCCGGATTTGCACGGCCCGACGGGAGCCGAGGCCCATGAACAAGAAGCTCTCCACTCTGTCGTTCGCTCTCATCGCCTTGTCGGCGGGCGGCTGCAATCCGCAGTCCAAGGCCGAGGACCGGGGGCCGCAACGCCCCGTCCTCGTCGCGTCGGCGCATTACGCCGCTGCTCAGAACCGGCGAGAATTCGCCTGCTCGATCCGCCCCCGCGTCGAGTCCGATCTCGGATTTCGCGTCTCCGGCAAGGTGCTGAAGCGCCTCGTCGAGGTGGGCCAGCGGGTCAGGGCCGGCGATGTGCTCGCGCTGCTCGACGACACGGACTTCAAGCTCCAGAAGGAGCAGGCCGACGCGGAGCTCGCCGCCGCCAACGCCTCGCTCGCGCAATCGGGCGCCGACGAGAAGCGCGCCGAAACGCTGCGCAAGGACGGCTGGATGGCGCAGGCGGGGCTCGATCGCGCGCGCGCGGCGGCGCAAGAGTCGCGCGGGCGCAAGGAGCGCGGCGCGAAGGCGGTCGAGCTCGCCCGCAATAGTCTGGACTACGCCAAGCTTCGCGCCGACGCCGATGGCGTCATCACCGCGACTTCGATCGAGCCGGGCCAGGTCGTCGCCGCCGGCCAGAGCGCGATGAGGCTTGCCCACGCCGGCGAGTTGGAGGCGGCTGTCGCGCTGCCTGAGAGCTTCGTCGAGGAAGCGCGGCTCGGAGAGGCGAAGCTCTATCTGTGGTCAAATCCGCAGAAGCTCTATCGCGCGAAGCTGCGCGAGCTGAGCCCCTCCGCCGACGCTGCGACGCGAAACTTCGCGGCGCGTTTCACCATTCTGGACCCCGATCCGCAGATTCAGATCGGCATGAGCGCGACGCTCGCGGTCGCCAGCAGCGATCAGGCTCCAGCCCTCAGCGTGCCGCTATCCGCGATCTATGACGACGGAAACGGCCCGGGCCTGTGGCGCGTGGATTCAGAAGGCAGGTTGGAGCTCGTGAAGGTCGCCATGCGGCGCTACGATTCCACGTCGGCGCTCGTCCAAGGTCCCGTCAATGAGGGCGATCGCATCGTCGTCCTCGGCGTGCAGAAGCTCGACGCGGGCCAGAGGGTCCGCATTGTCGAGCGATAACAGTCAGGGGCTCGCCGATGGACGTGAACCTCTCGCGCTGGGCGGTCAACCGCCCGACCCTGATGCTTTTTCTCGTCATCGTAATCAGCGTCGCGGGGCTCGTCTCCTATTTCAAGCTCGGGCGCGCCGAAGACCCCTCCTTCACGATCAAGGTCGCGACGGTGGTCGCTCAATGGCCGGGCGCCTCGGCCAGGGAGATGCGCGACCAGGTCGTCGACCCGATCGAGAAGAAGCTCCAGGAGCTTCCCTATTTCGAGAAGACTGACTCCTACGCCAAGCCCGGCTATATGGCGATCTCCGTGACTTTTCGCGACACGACGCCGCCGGTTCTCGTGCCCTGGATGTTTTATCAGCTGCGCAAGAAGCTCAGCGACATCGCGGGAAGCTTGCCCTCGGGCGTGATCGGCCCGCAGGTCAACGACGAATATGGCGACGTCGACTCCGTCCTTTACGCCGTGAAAGGGGAGGGCGCCGATTATCACCAGCTCGACGAGGTCGTGCAGCGACTGCGGCAGCGCTTGCTGCAAGTCCCCGACGTCGTCAAGGTCACCACCTACGGCGACCAGGACCGCAAAATCTTCGTCGAGTTCAGCCAGGCCAAGCTCGCCAATCTGCGCGTCGCGCCGCAGGACATCTTCGCCTCGATCGCTCAGCAGAACGCCCTCAACGAGGCCGGCGCCTTCGAGACCTCCTCCGCGCGCGTGCGCGTGCAGGCGAGCGGCGCGCTGACGGGCGTCGAGGCGATCGCGGCGCTTCCGATCGCCGCCGGCGGCGGAAACGAGCTTCGTCTCGGCGACATCGCCAATATTTCGGCGGGCTTCGAGGATCCGCCGACCTTCATCGTGCGCAGCGAGGGCGAGCCGGCGATCGTCGTCGGCGTCGCCATGGCGCGCGGCGGCAATCTGCTGACCTTCGGCAAGAATCTGGAGACCGCCATCGCCGAGGCGCGGGCGGCGACGCCGCTCGGCATCGAGATCGAGCAGATCGCCGATCAGCCGAAGGTGGTCGAGCAGGCGGTCGGCCTGTTCACGCGCTCCTTCATGGAGGCGCTGGTCATCGTCCTCATCGTGACCTTCGCCTCGCTCGGCTTTCGCACCGGGATCATCGTGGCGCTCAGCGTGCCGCTGGTCCTCGCGATCGTCTTCATCTTCATGAACATGCTCGGCGTCGATCTGCAGCGCGTCTCGCTCGGCGCGCTCATCATCGCGCTCGGCCTGCTCGTCGACGACGCCATCATCGCCGTCGAGATGATGATGGTGAAGATGGAGCAGGGCTTCAGCCGCTTGAAGGCCGCGACCTTCGCCTGGGAGTCGACGGCCTTCCCGATGCTGACCGGCACCCTGATCACAGCGGCAGGATTCATGCCGGTCGGCTTTGCGGCCTCATCGACCGGCGAATACACCGGCTCGATGTTCTGGGTGCTCGTCATCGCCCTCATCGCGTCCTGGTTCGTGGCCGTGATCTTCACGCCCTATCTCGGAGTGAAGCTGCTGCCGGATTTCGGCAAGCTGCATCCGCACCACGATCCCGATGAGATCTATCAGACGCCGTTCTACCTTCGGCTGCGCCGCCTTATCACCTGGGCCGTCGACCATCGCGCGCTCGTCGTCGGCGGCGCCGCCGGCCTGTTCGTGCTCGCGGTTCTAGGTTTTCTTCACGTTCAGCAGCAGTTCTTTCCGCTTTCGGATCGTCCGGAGCTCTTCTTTCAGATGCGGCTGCCGCAGGGCTATTCGATCAAGGCGACGCTCGAGACGACGAAGCAAGCGGAAACCTTGCTCAAGGGCGACCCCGACGCCTTGTATTTCACGAGCTATGTCGGCGCCGGTCCGCCGCGCTTCTGGCTCGGGATCAATCCCGAGCTGCCGAACGAAGCCTATTCCGAGATCGTCATCGTCGCGAAAGACATCGAGGCCCGCGAGCGGATCAAGAAGAAGATCGAGACCGCGGTCGCAAACGGCATGCTCGCAGAAGCGCGCGTGCGCGTCGACCGTTTCACCTTCGGACCGCCCGTGGGCTTTCCCGTGCAGTTTCGCGTCATCGGCGAGGACCCGGCGACGCTGCGCGCCATCGCCGGCGAGGTCCGCGACCTCATGCGCCAGGACGAGGCCGTCATCGATCCGCAGCTCAGCTGGAACGAGCAGTCGCCCGAGGTGAAGCTCGTCATCGACCAGGACCGCGCGCGCATGCTCGGCTTCACGCCGCAGGATCTCGCCGTGCGGCTGCGCATGCTCATCTCGGGCGTGCCCGTCACCACGGTCCGCGACGGCATCTACAAGGTCGACGTCATAGCGCGCGCCGTGCCGGCGGAACGCGTCGATCTCTCGCGCCTGGGCGACATGGTCGTCTACTCCGCCGGCGGCGCGCCCGTAGCCGTCTCCCAGCTCGCCAAGATCGACTACGCCTTCGAGGATCCGATCTTCCGGCGAAGGTCGCGCGAGCTCGCGATCACGCTGCGCTGCGACGTGAAGGACGGCGTGCAGGCCCCGGACGTGACGACGCGTCTATGGTCGAAATTCGACGATCTGCGCGCGCGCCTGCCGCCGGGCTATCGCATCGAGATCGGCGGCGCGATCGAGGAGGCGTCGAAGGCCAATGAGTCGATCGCGGCCATGTTCCCGCTCGTGCTGATGCTCATGCTGACCATCGTCATGTTTCAGCTGCAGAACTTCACGCGTCTCGGGCTCGTGATGATGAGCGCGCCGCTCGGCGTCATCGGCGCCTCCCTCGCGCTCAATCTCTCCGGCGCTCCCTTCGGCTTCGTCGCGCTGCTCGGGCTCATCGCGCTCTCCGGCATGGACATGCGCAATTCGATCATTCTCGTCGATCAGGTTCGGCAGGACCTTGCGAATGGCGCAACCTACCGCGAGGCGATCATCGGTTCGACGGTGCGGCGCGCCCGCCCAGTGGCGCTGACCGCGCTTGCGGCAATCCTGGCGATGATCCCGCTCACGCGCTCCACCTTCTGGGGGCCGATGGCGCTCACGATCATGGGCGGACTCTTCGTCGCGACCTTTCTGACCGTGCTGTTCCTTCCGGCGCTCTATGCGCTGTGGTTCCGCAGCAAGGTCGACCAAGGCCTCGGCGAGGCGCGTCAGGCGGCCGTCTCGCCGCAAGACGCGGCCTTCGCTGGCGAGGCGGCCGAATGAACGTCGCCGTCCCGAACTCGGCGGAGCTGCAGCGGCGCGAAATTGTCACAGCGGCTGCGCGGCTTTTTCGCGAGATCGGGTTCCAGAAGACGACCGTCGCCGACATCGCGCAGGCGCTCGGCATGTCGCCCGCGAACATCTACCGCTTCTTCGCGTCGAAGGCCGAGATCAATCACGCCGTCGCGCGGCAGGCCATGATCGAGGTCGAGGACGCTGCGCGCGCGATTGCGACGGGCTCCGGCTCCGCCGCCGAGCGGCTGCGCGCGTTGATCACGACCAATGAAAGGATGAACGCCGAGCGCTATGTCTCCGAGCGCAGGCTGCACGAGATGGTCGACGCGGCGCTCAAGGAGAATTGGCCGATCGTCAAGGAGCACATCGATCGCATCAATGCGCTGATTGCGGACATCGTCGCCTGCGGCATGCGGTCGGGCGAGTTCGCTCCAGACGATGCGGAGCATGCGGCGAAGCTCGTGCATCTCGCTTGCACGCGCTTTTGCAACCCGCGGCTCATGGTCGAATACGCGACCTGGACGGAGCTGACCAGCGACGAGATGCTCGATTTTTGCATCAAGGCTCTGCGCGCCCCCGGGTGAGACGCATCGAGAGGGGAGGATGACGGAGCCTTTCGCCGCAAGCTTCATCTCGTCCCTCGAACAGGTGGACGCCGCCGCCTGGGACGCTTGCGCCAATCCCGCCGGGGCCGGGGGCAATCCCTTCGTCTCGCACGGCTTCCTGCTCGCCCTGGAGCGATCGAACTCCGTCGGCGTCCACGCCGGCTGGACTCCCGCGCATGTCGTCCTGAGGGACGCGAAAGGGCGGCTCGTCGCGGCTGCTCCGACCTATGTCAAGTCCCACAGCCTCGGCGAATATGTCTTCGACCACGGCTTCGCGCAGGCCTATGAACAGGCCGGCGGACGCTATTATCCAAAGATCCAGGTCGCCGCGCCTTTCACGCCCGTCACGGGCCCGCGTCTGCTCATCGCCGAGCGGGCGCCGGAGGGCGCGCGCACGGCGCTCGTCACAGCGTTGCGTGAGTTGCGGCGCGCGGTCGACGCCTCGTCGATTCACGTGACATTTTTGACGGAAAGCGAGGCGCGGGGCCTCTGCGACCAGAGTTTTCTCCTGCGCATGGGGGAGCAGTTCCACTTCGTTCAGGACGGATATCGCGATTTCGAAGACTTTCTGGCTGCGCTGTCGTCGCGCAAGCGCAAGACGATCCGGCGCGAGCGCAAGGAGGCGCTCGGCGACGACATAGAAATCGACCTGCTGACGGGCGCGGACATCAAGCCGAAGCATTGGGACGCCTTCTTCGCCTTCTACATGGACACGGGCGCCCGCAAATGGGGCCGACCCTACCTCACGCGCGCCTTCTTCGACGAGGTCGGCGCGACGATGGCGGATCGCATCCTGCTCGTCATGGCGCGCCGCGACGGGCGCCACATCGCCGGGGCCATCAATTTCTTAGGCGAGGAGGCGATCTACGGACGCAACTGGGGCGCGCTCGAAGAGCGGCCATTTTTGCATTTCGAGGTCTGCTACTATCAGGCGATCGACTATGCGATCCGTCACGGCTTCAAGCGCGTCGAGGCCGGCGCGCAGGGGGAGCACAAGCTCGCGCGCGGCTATCGCCCGGTCACGACCTGGTCCGCCCATGAATTCGCCGACGCGAATTTCGCCGCCGCGGTTGAAGCCTATCTGAAGCGCGAGCGCGCGGCCGTCGACGCGATGAAGGCGGAATACGAGGAGGCGCTGCCGTTCAGGCGGGAGTGATGTTGCGTCGGTCTGGAAAATGGGGGCTCTTCTGGTCCGCTGCGTCAGCGGCGTCCAAACTCAATCTCTCAATTCGCTAATTATTTGGTAAATCTCAGTTATGACAAAAGGGACGTTGATACCCGTAGCCAAGCTTTTGCCATGTGCGACCTGATTCCTTTGATTATAGTACCGAATTGTCTTCCGATAGGCGTCACTCTGGGTGTTGAACCGATCGAGTACGAGCGCCGCGCGATCTTCAAATTTGGCCCTGATGTTATCGGGATCGTGGGCGTCCCATGCTCGACGCGCACGCCAGCTCACGCTTTTGCGGTGTTTCCTGATTGCCTTCTCACATACACCATTTATCTTGGCCTCGAGTTGCCCCCACACGAGAATGAAATACGCGGAGTCATTAATAAGTTGTTGCTTCTCCGCCCAGTCGATAGCAGATTGGCTTCCGCGCTGGCGAGCGTCATCCAGCTTGCGGTCTAAATCAGTTGCAAGTTGTGTGTATGTACTCTCAATCGCTTGAAGTTCGTTCATAAGCCGATAGCCTTTATCCACATATCTGATGTCAGGGGTTTACTGTTACGACGTTTGTTCGCAGGCGCGATTTGCCAGCTCGGACTCTCGAAATTTTCGGCTTTGTCCACAACAATCGCTTGATTGTCACGAGTAAAAAGATCGAGGCGACCATTTGCGCCGATGATCCAAAGCCCGCGTGGAACTAGCTTTGCAACCCAGTCGTCCCGATCGTATATGTTTAGAACAGGCAGTTCCATCGCAGGAACGCCAAATTTCTTCATCACGTCTTCGTACATGCGTACGGTTTGACTTGTGTCCGTCGACAGCCGAGACGGAAGCCAAGCCTGAACTTGGTCGTAAAGGCCTGACACCCGCAATCTCCAATCTTCAACCCTGCGCTTAACGTGCGCTGCATCCAATTCACCGCTGTCGCCTGAGAGCTCCTCGATGACACTAGCCATAAACGCCGTCCTTTCTGAGAAGGGGCAATGCCTCCCAACAGCATACTAATAACTGATCTGTCCGATTCCAAGGACACGACAAGGACACGACAAGGGACGGAGCCCTGGCGTCGGCTTGACTGAGCGAACCGATGGCGTTCGCCCTTTCCAATCGTCGGCACCCGGCATAGATCTCGGCCATGAGCGTCCGCGACACCGACGATATGCCTGAAGAGGAGGGGCTTTTGGAGGAAGCGCCTTGCGCCGATCCCTCCGAGACGCAGACGACGTCGAGCCTCAAGCGCGGGGTGGCCGTCATAAAGCGCCTGTGCAAGCATGCGCCGGAGAGCCCCGGCGTTTATCGCATGATCGCCGAGAACGGCGACGTGCTCTATGTCGGCAAGGCCAAGAACGTCAGGAAGCGAGTCGCGAGCTACACGAGGCTCGCCGGCCATGTGACGCGCATCGCGCGCATGATCGCGCAGACCGCCGACATGGTCTTCATCGCGGTGGAGACCGAGACCGAGGCGCTGCTGCTCGAGGCCAATCTCATCAAGCAGATGAAGCCGCGCTTCAACGTGCTGATGCGCGACGACAAGTCGTTTCCCTATATCCTGATCGCGCGCGACCATGCGGCGGCGCAGATCGGCAAGCATCGCGGCGCGCGCGCGCGCAAGGGCGACTACTTCGGGCCATTCGCCAGCGTCTGGGCGGTCAATCGCGCGATCAACGCCTTGCAGCGCGCCTTCCTGCTGCGCTCCTGCACCGACTCTTTTTACGAGAACCGCACGCGGCCGTGCCTGCTCTATCAGATCAAGCGCTGCGCCGCGCCCTGCACCGGCGAGATCTCGCTTAACGACTATGACGAGCTCGTCGCCGAAGCCAAGGACTTTCTGACTGGCAAGAGCCGCGCCGTGCGCGAGCGGCTTGCCGCAGAGATGACGCAGGCGGCGGAAGCGTTGGAGTTCGAGCGCGCGGCGCGGCTGCGCGACCGCATCTCCGCGCTCTCGGCCATCCAAGGCGCGCAGGGGATCAATCCGCGCAGCGTCGAAGAGGCCGACGTCTTTGCGATCGCCAAGGAAGCGGGCGTCTTCTGCATCGAGGCGTTCTTCTTCCGCGCGTACCAGAACTGGGGCAATCGCGCCTACTTCCCGCGCGCCGACCCGAGCCTCTCGGAAGAAGAGGTGCTCTCGGCTTTTCTGGCGCAGTTCTATGGCGAGCATCCCGCCGCGCGGCTCGTGCTGCTCTCGCATGAGATCGAGGACCGCGCGCTGCTCGCCGACGCGCTCTACGTGCGGGCCAAGCGTCGCGTCGAGGTGCTGACCCCGCAGCGCGGCGAGAAGCGCGAGCTCGTCGAGCATGCGCTGACCAACGCCCGCCAGGAGCTCGGACGCAAGCTCGCCGACCAGCAGAGCCAGGAGAAGCTGCTCGCGGCCCTCGGCGCGGTCTTCGGCCTAAAGGCGCCGCCGCGCCGCGTCGAGGTCTACGACAATTCGCACACCAGCGGCGCGCAGGCGATCGGCGCCATGATCGTCGCCGGCGCCTCCGGCTTCCTGAAGGCGCATTACCGCACATGGAACATCGCGACCGACCAGCTCGCGCCCGGCGACGATTACGCCATGATGCGCCAGGTTCTGGCGCGCCGCTTCGCGCGCCTCGCCAAGGAGGCCGAGCCCGACGCCGACCCGGAAGCCTTCCCCGCGAAGCCGGACCTGATCATCATTGACGGCGGACGCGGACAGTTCGAAGTCGCGCGCGAGGCGCTGAACGAATCGGGCGTCTCGGGCGTCGCCATCGCCTCGATCGCCAAGGGCGCCGACCGCAACGCCGGGCGCGAAACCTTCTTCGTCGACGGGCGCGAGCCGTTCCGGCTGCCGCCCAACGACCCGGCCCTCTACTTCGTGCAGCGGCTGCGCGACGAGGCGCATCGCTTCGCGATCGGCACGCATCGCGCGCGACGCAAGAAAGCTTTCACGACCAGTCCGCTCGACGAGATCGCCGGCGTCGGCCCGGCGCGCAAGCGGGCATTGCTGCACGCCTTCGGCTCAGCCAAGGCCATCGCCGGCGCGGCGCTCTCCGACCTGGAGCAGACGCCCGGCGTGAACAAGGCGACGGCGAGGCTGGTCTACGAGCATTTTCAGAGGGGGGACTAGTGTTACCCCCTCAAGCTGGAGGCGTCTGGTCATCGGAAAATCACGCGCTCTTCAGAAAGCGACGCGGTTGTTTCTCCCATCGCCGGGGTCAACGAGAGTCGATCTTGGTCACACTCTCGCCGATGTCGCGGATTGTGACGCTCGCATCGGGAAAACGCGCTGTTATTTCTAGCGTTCCGCCCATCGCTTCGATATAGCGGCGCAGGTTGCTCACATGCATGTCGGAGCGCTTTTCGAGCTTCGCTACCGAAGGCTGACCGACGGAGAGCGACGCCGCCACATCCTCTTGCGACAGCTTTCGTGTCTTACGCAATTCTTCGAGCGTCAGCGCTTCGCGCAGGGAAGCCGCCTTCCGCCACGCGCGCTCGGCGCGCGGGCTCAAAGTCCTGGGTGAGCTCGCCGAAAGGCCGATGTCCAGTCATGGGATCAACCCCTCCCCTCTGATTTCCTCGATATAGGCTTCGTAGAGCGCGTCGGCGATTGGGATCATCCGCTCGTAAAAGCGCCCCTCGCCCGTTTTGTCGCCCCCGATGAGCAGAATCGCCGATCGTCTCGGATCGAAGGCATAGAAGATTCTCAGCGGTTTTCCGCCGCTTTGCACGCGAAGCTCACGCATGTGCGCGTGACGGGAGCCGTTCACTCCAGACGAGTAGGGAAAGCGCAGATTCGGGCCCTCTTCGATGAGCAGCAGCCCAACGGCTACGATATCATCCTGTTGGGACTCGCTCAGTCCGCGATACCATTCCCCAAATTCGTCGGTGTGTTCGACGTTCCAAACCATCAGCCGGAGAGTATTCCGGTGGTGGAATAATTGCAAGCCGGATCCCCGACTGGTCGCCGGCGGCGAGCGCCCTTGGATCGCAATGGCCAGGCGAGCTATGCGGCGAAACTCGGGAAATACTGGCGCATCAGCCGGTCGCGATACGCCACCAGATTTGGAAGGGCGAGCGCCGCCTCCTTGATCGGCGATTCGTATCCCGCCCAAAGCGCGCTGGCGATGAAGGCGAAGACCGTGGCGTCGACGCCGCTGGGCTGGTCGTTGAAGAGAAACGGCTTGTCGCCGAGCAGCGTCGCGAGAGTCTCGACGTCCTTGCGCGCGAGGGCCGCCGCCTCAGTGTCACTGTGGCGGCTCAGGCCTTGGAGATACGCCGACTTCGCGATCTTGCGCCGCACCATCCATTTGACGAGCGGGCGGATCGGCGCCGGCGCAGAGTCGAAGAAGCGCGCCGGGCCGCGCGCGAAATTGGCGTCGTCGAGCCAGCGCGCCCTGACGACGAGCCAATAGAGATGCTCCTCGCACATTTTCTCGACCGCCCAGCCGATGGCGCGCTGTTCGTCCGTGAGATGCGCGTCGAAGTCGATTCCGCGACTCTTCTCGATATGCCAGCGGATGAAGGTCGAGTCGGCGACAATCGTTCCCGCATCGTCGATGAAGGGCAGCTTGCCCTTCGGCGCGCGCTGGTAGCCGGTCCGGTCTTCCTTGTAGTCGAGCCCCGCGAATTTGAGCAGCAGCATCGTCTTCGTGACGAAAGGGCTCGCATCCGGCAGGCCGGAAAAGGGTCCGAAGGCATAGAGCGTGATCATCGCTGTTCTCCACAAGCATCAGATCAAGGCGGACTCGGCGGGGCGAGGAAATCTACTTTGGCAGGAAAACGCCGCCCGCGTCGTCCATCCCAAAACCGGGATTCCAGGCGATTTCCCAGAGGTGGCCGTCGGGATCGCGAAAATAGCCCGAGTAGCCGCCCCAAAAGGCGTTCTGCGCCGGCTTCACGATCGTCGCGCCCGCAGCCTGCGCTTCGGCAAGCACGCGGTCGACCTCTTCCTTCGAACGCGTGTTGTGCGCGAACGTGAAGCCCGCAAAGCCGTGGCCCTGCGACGGCACGCCGGCATCCGCGGCGAGTTCCTCGCGCGGATAGAAGCACAGGATCATGGCGCCGCATTGAAAGAACCCGCCGCCCGGGGCCGCCGACGCGCACCAGCCTAGACGCTCGAGGAAGGCGACGCTGCGCTTCACGTCGGCCACGCCCAGCGTGACGAGGGAGATGCGCTGCTCCATCGTCACACGCGCTCGATGACCGCCGCGGTGCCCATCCCCGCGCCGATGCAGAGCGTCACGAGCGCGACGCCCTTGCCAGACCGTTCCAGCTCGTCGAGCGCGGTTCCTACGAGCATCGCGCCCGTCGCGCCGAGCGGATGGCCGAGCGCGATCGCGCCGCCATTGACATTGACCTTCGCGGGGTCGAGCTCGAAAGCCTGGAGGAAGCGCAGAACGACCGCGGCGAAAGCCTCGTTGACCTCGAAGAGGTCGATGTCGGCGAGCGCCATTTTCGCCCGCGCAAGCAGTTTCTTCGTGACGTCGATCGGCCCCGTGAGCATCAGCGCCGGCTCGGAGCCGATATTGGCGAAGGCGCGGATCTTCGCGCGCGGCTTGGCGCCGATTCGCGCGCCCGCCTCCTTCGAGCCGACGAGCACGGCCGCCGCGCCGTCGACGATGCCGGAAGAATTGCCGGCGTGATGCACGTGACTGAGCTTCTCGATCTCGGGATGGGCCTGGATCGCCACGGCGTCGAAACCGCCCATCTCGGCGAGCATGATGAAGGAAGGCTTCAGCGCCCCGAGCGCCTGCAGGTCCGTGCCGGGACGACGGTGCTCGTCATTGTCGAGGATCACGAGGTCGTTCACGTCCTTCACGGGCACGACCGAACGCGCGAAGCGTCCTTCGTCCCAGGCCGCGGCGGCGCGCTTCTGGGATTCCACGGCGTAGGCGTCCACGTCGTCGCGTGAAAATCCGTATTTCGTCGCGATGAGGTCGGCCGAAACCCCTTGAGGCATGAAATAGGACGGAATGGCGATCGTCGGATCGACGGGCCAGGCGCCGCCCGAAGCGCCGATGCCGACACGGCTCATGCTCTCGACTCCGCCGCCGATGGCGAGATCGTGCTGACCCGACATGACCTGCGCCGCCGCGAAATTCACCGCGTCGAGCCCCGAGGCGCAGAAGCGGTTGATCTGCACTCCAGGGACCCCGTCGCCGTAGCCCGCCGCGAGCGCGCTCGCGCGCGCGATGTCGCCGCCGGCTTCTCCGACGGGATCGACGCAGCCGAGGATCACGTCGTCGACCTCGGCGCCTTGCAGGCCGCTGCGCGCCTTGACCGCCTTCAGGGCCGTGACGGCGAGGCCGAGCGTCGAAACTTCGTGGAGCGCGCCATCCGTCTTGCCGCGGCCCCGCGGCGTGCGCACGGCGTCGTAAATGAAAGCTTCCGACATCGGCTCTCCTTAACATCCTCGACAAGGTTCAAACGGTCAGTGGAACTGCGGCGGCTCCTCGCGCCGCCGCCCGCGCGGCGGCGGATCGCGCGCCAGCTCGAAGGCCGCAAGGCCGATTAAAATTTCCGCGCGCGTCTTGAGGTCGATCGCCTCCAGCAGGGATTGCTTCTCTCGAACGCCGAAGGGACACATCATGGCGAGCGCATTGACGAGCGTCTCGGTCGGCGCCGCGTCGATGCTCGCCCAATCGACCTCGACCCCTGAAGTTTCAGCGAATTCGCGCAACATGAGCACCATGCGCGCCCGATCGACTCTTTCTTCGCCATCGCCGGCCAGCAGGTCGCCTTCGAACGAACCGAAGCTCACCTGCGCGCGGCGAAACGGTTCAGGCCCCCGTCTTTCCCCGATCGTCTTGAAACGCGCCACTCCCGTCAGCGTGATGAGATAGCGGCCGTCGCCGGTCTCGCAGAAATGAGTCAGGCGGCCGACGCAGCCGATCTGGAACAATTTCAATTCGTCTTCGCCGGGAACGGGCTGGATCATGCCGATCAGGCGGTCGCTCGCGATGGCCTCGTCGACCATGGCGAGATAGCGCGGCTCGAAAATATTGAGCGGCAGCTCCCCGCGCGGCAGGAGCAATGCCCCCGGCAGCGGAAACAGCCGCACGAGCTCCGGCAGTTCGACGATCGAAGCGTAATGCGCGTTCATGCCCATCGCCGGAGTCGTTCTGGTTGCGGCTGCTTCGCAGCTGGTCTCAGCTTCGCCTCAAGAGAACAACAGCGACGACAGTTTCCTGCGCGCGGCCGTTGTGGCCTTGTCCGCCGGCCCCCAGGCCTCGAAGAACTGCACGAGCTGCTTGCGCGCGCCGTCGTCGTTCCAACTACGGTCGCGACGGATGATGTCAAGTAGCTCGGCCGCAGCATCCTCGCGGCGCCCTTTGGCGTTCAGCGCCAGCGCGAGGTCGAAGCGGGCCTGCAAATCGTCGGGGCGCTCCAGGGAGCGCTGGCGCAAATCCGAGATCTCGTCCAGCGTGCTCGCGGCGCGAGCGTTCTCCAGCGCCGCCGCCGCCGCCGCCACAGCTGGGTCGCGGCGCAACGCCTCGGGCGCCTCGTTGAAAAGTCCCTGCGCCTCCTCGAGCCGCCCGGATTCGACGTAAAGCCGCAGCAGCAGCGCCAAAGGCTTGGCCTGGGGGGGCTCGAGGCTCGCGAGCTCCAGCAGAAGGGCTTCGGCTTCTTCGAATTCGCCCGCCGCGATCAGCTCCTCCGCAGCCTCGATCGCTTTTGCGTCCGCCTCGATCGGGCCGACGAGACGCTCGAGGAAGCCTTTGATCTCGCGCTCCGGCAAAGCGCCCACGAAGCCGTCGGTCGGGCGTCCGCGCTGGAATGCGATGACTGCCGGGATCGATTTTACGCCGAGCTGCGCCGCGATCTCGGGATCCTGGTCGATGTTCATCTTGACGAGTCGGACCTTGCCGCGCGCGGCCGCGACCACGCGCTCCAGCGCCGGCGCGAGCTGGCGGCAGGGACCGCACCATGGCGCCCAGAAGTCGACCAGCACCGTCTGTCGCAAGGAGGGCTCGAGCACGTCGGCGCGAAATTTCGCCGTCGTCGTCTCGATCGGCCCCGCGGGCGCGCCACCCGAGTCGGGGCGCAGCGCGAACTCGTCTGACGTCATTCCAAAGTCTCCGTTCCGGGCTCTCGCCGGCTCCGACGCTTCGCCTCCTTTAGCGCACTTTCGAGCCAGGGGGTGCACCAAAATTACAGCGGCGATCTCACTTGCGCTCAAAGGTCAGATACACGGGAGAGCGCCCCTGCGCCTTCGCCTTGCGCTCATATTTCGTCTCCAGCCAGTCCGTCCAAGGACGCGTCCAATCCGCGCTCGTCGCCGCGCGCCAGCCGAAATGGGCGGAGGCGCGCAGCCGCGCGAGCGTCCAGGCCGCGTAGTCGTCGATATCCGTCGCAAAGCGCAGCTCGGCGCCGCTGCGCATGGCGCGCGCGAGCCGTTCGAGATTCTCTTCGTTGACGAAGCGTCGTTTGCGCTGGCGCCGTTTTGGCCAGGGGTCTGGATAGAAGAGATAGACTCGGCCGAGGCTCGCGTCGGGCAGCCAGTCGAGGACCTCGGCGGCGTCGCCGCGATGAATCCGAATATTCTTGATCTCAGCGCGCTCGATCTGCGCCAATAGCTTCGCGACGCCGTTAAGGAAGGGCTCGCAGCCGATGAAGGCCGCTTCCGGCTCGCGCAAGGCCGCAGCAGCGAGATGCTCGCCGCCGCCGAAGCCGATCTCCAGCCGCAGATCGCTCCCGGGCTTCGCAAAGGACGGCGCCGTCTCGAAGGCGCTCCCGAGATCTATCGTGAGCCGCGGCAGCAGCTTTTCGACGAGTTCGGCCTGATAGCGACGCAGCGCCTTGCCCTTGGAGCGTCCGTAGAGGCGGGCGGCTGGAAAGAGATCGTTCATTTGCGAGGATTGCGAACGAGGGCCGAGTCGGACATGCGCCGGGAAGCATACACCAGACGCCGCCTTTTGCTGACGGGCCCGATCGCCGCCCGGCGAAAGGCGGACAGGATTTCATTTCTCGTCGTCTTGACTGAAGTCAGCTATCGCTCCGGCAGAGCTCGGTTCGAACGCTTTTGAGCCCACATTACTTCGAGAACTTCATTGCGGCGAAGATGAACCCGCCCAGCGCGATTTGAGTCACGACGAGCCAACGGACCATATCGACCTTCAGATCGGCGATCGCCTCTTTCAAGTCGCTTTTCGTCACGAACTGCGATGCGTCGATCTCCCTCAACGCCTCCACGACGCCCGTGGCCTGCTCTTCCGGGAAGCCTTGCTTTCGGAGCAGCCGGGCGACTGCGAGAGCATCGATGGTCAGGGAGCTCGTCGACTTAAAGATAAGTCGGCCTGCTCGGGACAGTCAATCGGCCTCAGATAGACGCCTTTCGCATCGGAAGCGAAAGGCGCCTGTCGCATCACGCGAGATGCGATTTCAGCGTCTCGACCAGGTCGGTCTTCTCCCAGGAGAAGCCGCCGTCGGCGTCGGGCGCGCGTCCAAAGTGGCCGTAAGCCGAGGTGCGCGCATAGATGGGGCGGTTGAGCTGCAGATGCTCGCGGATGCCGCGCGGCGTCAGCCGCATGATCTGCGGCAGCACAGCTTCGATCTTATCCTCGTCCACATGACCCGTCCCGTGCAGATCGACATAGATCGACAGCGGCTCGGCGACGCCGATCGCATAGGAGAGTTGGATCGTGGCTCGGTCGGCGAGGCCGGCCGCGACGATGTTCTTGGCGAGGTAGCGGGCGGCATAGGCCGCCGAGCGGTCCACCTTGGTCGGATCCTTGCCGGAGAAGGCGCCGCCGCCGTGCGGGGCCGCGCCGCCATAGGTGTCGACAATGATCTTGCGCCCCGTGAGGCCGGCGTCGCCGTCCGGGCCGCCGATGAAGAACTTGCCCGTCGGATTGACGTGCCAGACGGTCTTGTCGGTGATGAAATCCTTGGGGAGCGTTTCGCGAATATAAGGCTCGACGATGCGGCGCACGTCTTGAGGAGAGAGGCTTTCCTCGGTGTGCTGATGCGAGAGAACGATCTGGGTCGCCTCGACCGGCTTGCCGTCGACGTAGCGCAGCGTGACCTGGCTCTTGGCGTCCGGCCCGAGGCCTTTCTCCTTGCCGCTGTGGCGGGCGGCGGCGAGCTTCTCCAGAATCTTGTGGGCGTAATAGAGCGGCGCCGGCATGAGCTCCGGCGTCTCGCGAACAGCGTAGCCGAACATGATGCCCTGGTCGCCGGCGCCCTCGTCCTTATTGCCGACTGCGTCGACTCCCTGCGCGATGTCTGCGGACTGCTCGTGGAGCAGCACTTCGACCTTGGCGTTCTTCCAGTGGAAGCCCGCCTGCTCGTAGCCGATGCTCTTGATCGCGCGCCTCGCCACGTCCTCGATATGCTCGAACGCGAAGTGCGGGCCGCGAACTTCTCCCGCAATCACGACCCGGTTCGTGGTGCACAACGTCTCGGCGGCGACGCGGATGGCGTAGGGGTCAATGTCAGCCTTGGCGCCTTCGCGGAAGAACTCGTCGACGATTTCATCCGAGATGCGGTCGCAGACCTTGTCGGGATGCCCTTCGGAGACAGATTCACTGGTGAAGAGATAATTCTTGCGTGTCACTTAGGCGCCTCCAATCGCGCGCAACGTCTCACGTCTCTCGGCGCGCGGCCACACCAACTCCTTCGGCTCGCGCGGGAGCTCCGCGCGAGCCGGCGTTCCTTTGCCAGCGCCAAGCTTTCGCGTCAAGCCGCGCCAACCGCTTGCCGGCGAAAGCTCACCGATCCACTCAGTCCGTCGACGCCCCCGGCGACTCAGTCGCGGCTGCGGCCTGCGGCGGTCCGGCTTCGCCGGCGTCCGAATCCGCGATCGCAACGACGAGCTCAACGATGCGCTTGCGCACCTTCGGCTCGCGTATGCGGGCAAAGGCGCGATTGAGATGCAGCCCCTCCGCAGTCGCAAGGAAGTCGACAACGTATTGCGAGGACCCCTCCTCGGCAAAACCTGGTCGTTCCGCGCCTCCGCTGGTCGTCGGCAAGCCCTCGAAGAAGAACGAGGGCGGCACGTTCAGCGTCTTGGATATTTGCTGCAGCCGGCTCGCGCCGATGCGATTTGTGCCCTTTTCGTATTTTTGCACTTGTTGAAACGTCAACCCCAACGCTTCACCAAGCTTTTCTTGGCTCATCTTCATAAGCACGCGTTGCATGCGCACGCGGCTGCCTACGTGACGATCTATCGGATCAGGAGTTTTTTTCACGGATAGCCCACCTCCAATCGTGTCTTAGCCCGATTTGACCCGGCTTGGCAAATCCGCATGATTAATAAAACTATGTAAAATAACACGAATAGCCGAACTGATGCTTCACCGACGTTAACCACTCCACTTGCGGTTGTTGTTGAGCGAGCTCCAAGGGGCGCTGTGGTCCAAACTCGGCCTTGGCGTTCTCTAGCGGGGACGCGAGCAAGAGGCTCGCGAAACGGCTTACAGTGGAATAATTCTGAACTGGGGCCGCCACTTTCCCGCGAATGCGAGGAAGGAGAGGCCGGACCACAGCAATGGGAAGATGATCCGGGCGTGGCGTGAGAACAAAGTCTCGGAGGCGGGATTGGGAAGCCCCTGGTCGATGACGCCCGCCACCCCTACAGGCAACTGTTCGATCACGCGCCCATAGGGGTCGACCACCGCAGAGACGCCGCTGTTCGCCGCGCGCACGAGCGGCAACCCCTCTTCGATCGCGCGCAGCCGAGCCTGCGCGAAATGCTGGTAGGGACCGCTGGTCTTTCCGAACCATCCGTCGTTCGTAACGTTGAGCAGCCACTGCGGTCGCGAAGCGCCGGGCTCCACGACGTCGCCGGAGAAGATCGCTTCATAGCAGACAAGCGGCGTCGCCAGAGGAAGACCGGGGGCGCCGAGCGTTCTGGGGCGGTCGCCCACTTCCCATGCTTGCGGCACGAGATGGCGCGCGCCCAGCGGACGAAGCAGCCAGTCGAGCGGCAAATATTCGCCGAAGGGAACCAGATGCTTCTTGTCATAGGAGGCGACGATCCGGTCCCCCTGCACGACGAGGATGGCGTTGTAAATCTTCGAGCGGCCGCGATCCTCTTCGGCGCGCGCGCCGCCGGTGAGGAGAGTTTTGCCTTGGAGCGCCCCCGAAATTGCGGCAAGCGCCTGCGGTTCCCGGGACAGCACAAAAGGAAACGCGGATTCAGGCCAGATGAGATGCGTCGCGTCTGCGACGCCCGTGTGCGTCGGGCCGGTGGCCTGATCGGACAGCGCCAGGTAGCGCCGAAGAATTTCCTGTCCGTTCTCGGGGCGGAATTGCTGGTCCTGGAGGAGATTGGGCTGCATGAGCCGCAGCCGGACGCCCGCGACGAAAGTCGTCTCGCCGCGCGCAAGGCGCGCCGCGCCATAAACCGTCATCGCGACGAGCAGCGCGGACGCGAAGACGAGGGCGGGCGAGCGCAGGCTGTGGCGATCGACGAAAGTCGCCGGCGCCGCGAAGATGACGACGGCGCAGAGGTCGAGCCCGTTGGCGCCGACGAGCGCTGCGCTCTGCGCGAGCGCAGGGACGCTCGCGAGCGCCATGCCGATGTCGTTCCAGGGAAACCCGGTGAGCACGTGGCCCCGCAGCCATTCGGCGCCGCCGAGACCCGCCGCGAGCGCCAGCACGCGGGCGGACCCCGGGGACCATAGCGCCCGGGCGACGCCGAACCCGAGAGCGGGGAACAGCGCCAAACCTGCCGGCGCTCCGATTTCGGCGAGAGGCAGCGCCCAGGCGAACTGATCGGCGTCGACGAGCAGCGCTCCGCCTAGCCACCAGAGACCCGCCACGAAGTAGCCGAAGCCCAGCCACCAGCCGTCGGCCATCGCCGATCTCAGGCATCCAAGCCGCAACCTCTCGCCGCGCGCGTCGGCCGAGCCGTCGATGAGCCACACGGCGACCGTCAGCGTGACCGCCATGGCGGGCAGGAAGTTGATCGGCTCCAGGGCCAGCGCGCCGCACGCGCCGGCGGCGCAGGCGATGGCCCGTCGCATCCATCCTTCGGACAGGATGATCCGCTGGGGCAGGGACAGAGCCGGCGCCGTCGCCTCGAGATCAATGGTCGCATGCATGTTTGCGCTCCGCCGAATCAGCGAGCAAGTCTGTGAGATTTTCAGGCTGGCGTCGATAGCGCGAGCGGGATAGCGGGATTAGCGACGCCGCGCCAGCCGATGAGGGGATTGCGGGCGCCGACCGCCCGAGCTTGATGCTTTTGCTATTTTTTCGCCACTTTCAACGCGTAATCGTGGCCAAATGTAAGCTTGGCTGTCGGTTTCATCGTGTGGGATGGGGGCTTTTCGCGCGCCAGTCGCTCGACGGGCGGGCGCTTGACGGCCTGTCGCCAGCTTCGAGGCGGCGCCTCGCGCAGCTCCCACGTCGAACCTTTGCGGCGACCGCATCAAGTCCGCCGCGAACTTGAGAGAGTGGGAGCTTGATCCGGTTGCTGGGCGAAATACGTCGTGCGTTGAACAAGCATCCAGGACGGCTCGCGCTGCTCCTTGGCGCAACGCTGAGCCTTCTGTCTCCCAGAATGACGGAGACGGCGGTCGCCAATGGCGACACGCGCACGATCAATCTCTTTCATTCGCATACGCAGGAATCCATTTCCGCCACCTATCTGGTCAACGGTCAATACGACCGCAATGTTCTCCAGCAGCTCAACTGGTTTCTGCGCGACTGGCGGCGGGACGAGCCCACCGAGATGGATCCCCGCCTGTTCGACGTGATCTGGGAAGCCTATCGTAGCGCGGGAGCGTCCGGCGAATATGTCCGCGTCGTCTCCGCCTATCGCTCGCCCGAGACCAACGCCATGCTGCGCGCGCGCTCCCGGGCCGTCGCGAAATTCTCCCAGCACATGCTCGGCAAGGCGATGGACACGACCATGCCGGGCATGCCCATGTCGCGCATCCGCGAGATCGGCATGCGCATGCAGCGCGGGGGCGTCGGCTATTATCCGACCGCAGGAACGCCCTTCGTGCATCTCGACGTCGGCAATGTGCGCGCCTGGCCGCGCATGACCTATGACCAGCTCGTGCGCCTTTTCCCAGACGGAAAGACGGTGCACATCGCGAGCAACGGCCAGATGCTCGCGCGCTACGACGAGGCCAAGGCCGAGATCGAGGCGCGCAACAACGGCGCGATCGTCGTCGCGCCGCAACGCTCGGGCTTCGGCGGCTTTCTGGCTTCGCTGTTCGGCGGCGGCGGCGAGGATGACGTGGAGGAGGCTCTTCCCGCGCCAGACACGCGCAGGCAATGGGCGGATCTCGCCCCGCGCATGTCGCGCGCGGCCCGACGCGCGAAGATCGAGAGCGACGAGGAGGAGGCGCCGGCGCCGTCCGCCGAGCGTGGACGCCAGGCGATCGCCCGCGCAGAGGCCGACCTGCCGCGCGGCGAGACCGTCATGCGCGCAGAGCCCGCGGCGAATGTCTCGACGACGGACGAACCACAGCGGCCTGCTCCGGCGGAGCGCGAGAAGGCGGCTTTCGTCAACGCGCCGCAGCCGCCAGCCGGACGTCCGAGCTCGATCGACAAGCCGACCCCCTTGGAGGAGCCCCGCGTCGCGGCGCTCGAACCTGCGCCCGAGAGCCGAGCGCCGCAAGGAAGGTCGTCCGAGCGCGAAGCCGCCTCCGTCGACAAGCCGGTTTCCATCGATGCGCCGGCGCCCCCGCGCCGGCCCCTGGACCTCGGCAAGAGCGCCCAAGTCAGCGCCCAAGTCGCCGCGCTCGTCGACGCCCCATTGCCGCCTCGCCGGCCAAAGGCGCCAGCGCTCGCCACAGCTCCGATTTCCGCACCGCAGCCGGCGCCGCGTCCCCGACATCTGAGCGCGCAGGAGGCCGGCGAAGCTGCGAGCGCCCTGGCCAACGCCGTCGAGACCACGGGTTCGATCAAGCCAGCGGCGACCGACAGCGCGCCGGAGGTCGGCGTCGTGAAGGACGCGGCGCCGCTCGCTTTCGCGCCGCCCCCCGCGAAGACGTCCGCCAGGGCCAAGCGGGAGTCCACGAGGCCGGCTCAGGAAGAAAAAGCCGGACTCGTTCCGGCGCGGCTCGATCGCTCCAATTTCACCGTCTTGACGGGCTCAGCGCCCGCGAGCGCCGCGGTCGAGGCGTCGGTGGCCGGCGCCTCCGTCGGCGCCGTGCGCCCCATCGCCCGCGCCAGGGAAGCCGGCGTGCTCGCGACGCCGACGGGCGCTGCGGCGCGGGGCTTTGACGGCGCAGGCGCCACGCCCGCGGCGACCGGCTTCGTCAAGGATTAGGCGTTCTTCTTTTCCGGACGATATTCAAAAATGTCGCCGGGCTGACACTCGAGGACCTCGCAGATCTTCTCGAGCGTGTTGAAGCGCACGCCTTTCACCGTCGTTTTTTTGGCGTCGAATGTCGCGTCTTCGGCGGCGGTTCCTCGCGCAGCCGGGCCTCGCGGCGCGCCCGCTGCAAGGCGAGGCGCAGCTTAGGGCAAGGCTCAGCTATCGCTTCAAATGAGCAGTCGTCAATGGCCGGGCGCGTTCTGGTCACTGGCTTATGTTTCATGTATGTGGCGGCCGCGTGGTTCTTCCGGTCACTGATCGCTTCCCCGGAGTCTTTATGCGCCGCCTGATTCTGCTTGCGCTGTCCTTCACGCTCGCCGCCTGCGACGCCGCGCCGCTTTCGACGCAATGGAGGTTGCGCAGCTTCGATCTCAACACGGCGGACCTGTCGCAGCTGCGGCTGGCGGTTCGCGGGCCGGAATGGATCGTCCCCACGCCGGAGACCGCGGCGCTGGAGCTGCGCTATTGGCTCGGCGACGACGAGTCGAGGGCCGAGAGAGTGTCGCTGCGGCTGCATCGCGGCGCGCATGCGGGCGACGGGGCGGCGCTGGCGCAATTCAACAGCCCGGGCGCGCTCGCCGTCTATGAGCTCGCGCCCGGGAGCCTCAGCAGGGCGCATGAGCTGCAGCTCGACGCGCTTCGCCTCAAGGCGCAAGGCCGAACGCATGGGCGGATCCACATCGCCGGCGCGGTCGCCTGCCGACGGGGCGAGATTCCGCCGGGGCCGCTCCTGATCGACGCCTTCATTCATGCAGACGACGAGACCGGCTGGCTGCCGCTGCTCTCCCGCTACGACGTGCGCGGCGACATGCGCGACCCCGCGGCCGAAGCGGAGCTCGAACGGCTGATCCCGCCCTGCGGGGAGAAGAGCGCGCGGGGCCGGTGACAGACGGGTCCGTCGCCGGAGGCGCAGCTTGACGCCGGCTCTGCGGCTGAATTTGCAAAGCGGCCGGACGTTGAGCTTCCTTGCGACGTCGGCTAACGTCGGAATCGTTCATCGCCCTCCTGCATCGCGACCGCCATGAGCGCCTTCTTTCTCGCTTCCGTCGTCTTCTGCGGCGCTTTCTTCGCGGCGCTCGCGGGAATGCTGCTGCGCGTCGCGCTGCCCGGCGCGCACCTCGACGCCGACTCCCGGGACGTGATCAAGCTCGTCCTCGGGCTCATCGGCACGATGTCGGCGCTGATCCTCGGCCTGCTCATCGCGTCTGCGAACAGCAACTATAATGAGCAGAGCAGCGAGCTTCAGTCGATCTCGGCGAAGATCATTCTCTTGGACCGAATCCTGACCTATTATGGGCCCGAGTCCGAGGGCGCCCGCAAGCAGCTCGGCGAGGCCGTGGCCGCCGCCCACGATCGGATATGGTCCCCACAGGGGCTGCGTCCCACAAATCTCGAGGCCGCCAACAGGTTCATGCAGCAGCTGCAAGCTCTCTCTCCCAAAACCGATATGGCCCGTCAGCTGCAAGGGAGAGCCCTCCAAATCGCCGAGAACATCCTCCAGACGCGTCTGCTGATGGCGTCGCAGGCCGGTGGCGCGATTCCAGCGCCATTCCTGGCGATTTTGGTTTTTTGGATCTGCGTGCTGTTTCTCGGCTTCGGCATGTTCACGCGCTTCAACGGCACTGTCGCGGCGGCGCTGTTCGTCGGAGCCTTCTCGGTCGCGGGCGCGATTTTCCTGATCCTTGAACTGAACACGCCATACCAGGGATTCATGCAAATCTCGGACGCGCCCCTGCGCGCCGTCTTGTCTCAGATCGGCCGATAGGCGGACGCCGACGAGACATTCCGAAGGCCGCGCAATTCCTGCTGCCGGCGCAAGAGGAGCGGCGCAGGCTTGTCGGGGGCGCTGTTTCGGACCAGCTTGACCTTATCAACCAGGACGGTGCGAGGAAGCCCGTTCAACACCGGCGCAAAGGTCGTCCGCCATGCTCTTCTCTCGGTCTCCCATGTCGCTGAGGTCGGCAACAAGGACGTCGCTGTTTTGCGCCGCGGGACTTACGGCGACCCTGGCGACGCTCCTTCTCGCCAGCGCAGCCGGCGCCGCGCCGCGGGCGCAACGTCCGAACATTCTGCTCATTCTCGCCGACGACATGGGCTTTTCGGACTTAGGCTCCTATGGCGGAGAGATCTACACGCCGAACATCGATCGGCTGGCCGCGCAGGGCGTTCGCTTCACCGACTTTCATACTTCGGCCTATTGCGCGCCGACGCGCGGCATGCTGATGACCGGAGCGGACAATCATGTCGTGGGCTTCGGCAATATGGCGGAGCTCCTCGCCGACAATCAGATCGGCAAGCCCGGCTACGAGGGGGCGCTCAATGGGCGCGCGCCGACCGTCGCGGCGATTTTGAACAAGGCCGGCTATCACACCTACATGGCCGGCAAGTGGCATTTGGGAAAATCCAAGGACAAGCTGCCCGCAGCGCAAGGCTTCGAGGAGTCGGTCGTTCTCGCCGAGGGCGGCGCCGACAATTTCGAGAAGAAGTCCTACACGCCGGGCTATGCCGCCGTGCACTTCTATGAGGGGACGAACGAGATCGATCTGCCGGAGGATTTCTACTCGACCAAGTTCTACACCGACAAGCTGCTCGGCTACATCGACAAGAACCTGGCCGACAAGAAGCCCTTCTTCGCTTATCTCGCCTTCCAGGCCGTGCATCAGCCGCATCAGGCGCCCGAAAACTTCATTCACCGCTACGACAACGTCTACGACAAGGGTTGGGCGGCGATCCGCAACATCCGCTATCAGAGGCAGACCGAGCTTGGGATCATGCCCGGCGGCCTCGACCTGAACGCCGCGGGCCAGCCTGATTGGAGCGCGCTGTCGGGGGAGGAGAAGAAGGTCGCCGCCAAGCGCATGGCGGTCTACGCCGGCATGGTCGAATATATGGACATGAGCGTCGGGCGGCTCGTCGATCATCTCAAGGACAAGGGCCTGCTCGATAATACGGTCGTCCTGTTCCTCAGCGACAATGGCGGGGAGAGCGCCGAGCTGCGCAAGATGTTTCCGGCGTATTACGAGAAGAACTTCGATCTCTCCTACGATCGGATCGGGCTGAAGGGATCCTACTCGGAGTATGGCCCGGGTTGGGCAGGCGCCTCCATGACTCCGTTCGCGAACTACAAGGGATCGGCGTCTGAAGGCGGCATTCGCGCGCCATTGATTATTCGCTACCCCAAGACCATCCCCATCGATCAGACCACCGACAAGCTCGCCTCCGTCGTCGACGTGGTTCCGACGATCCTCGACTTCGCCGGGGTTCCGCCCTCCCGCGCAGGGCGCACGAATTTGGCGGGCGCGAGCATGGTTCCGCTCATCACGGGCAGATCGCCGAAGCTGCACGACGGCGACACAGTGGCGCAGGAGGTCGCCGGCGGCTCGGCGGTGTTTCAGGGCGACTACAAGCTCGTGCGCAACGCGCCGCCGCTCGGCGACTTCAAATGGCGGCTCTACAACGTCAAGCTCGATCCCTCCGAGTCCAAGGACATCGCCGCCGACAACCCGAAGCTGGTCGAGGCGTTGCAGAACGCCTACGCCGAATATGTGCGCAAGAACGGCGTCGTCGAGGCGCCGCCGGACTATTCGATCGATGGCGCGCTGAAGAAGAACATGGAGCGGAAGAAGTGAGGCGCGCCGGGCGCCGCTCGACAAGCTGTCATCACTTCACGATGCGCCAGGAGTTCGGATCGGCGGCGCCGGGGTTGGTCGTCGCGAGGACTCGGCCGTTCTGCATCTCCCAGATCTCGGTCTGGCCGTTCGTCGGGTTCTGCCACAGGATGTCGCTCGTCCCGGAGCCGAAGTAGTCGCCAATGCCTTCGAAGACGTAGCCCGTCGGCGCTGGCGTATTGACAGTGACGGACTGCAGCAGCGTGCCGTTCTGGATCTCCCAGATCGCGATCGTCGCGCCGTTCTGCCAGAGGATGTCGCTCGTGCCGTCGCCGTCGAAGTCGCCCACCCCGTCGTAGACCCAGCCACTCCCCGGATCGACGCCGGCGATGACGTTGAAGGTCGACGCCGTGTCGTTCTGGACCCGCCAATCGGCGACAGCGCCCCGGCGATGTTCGCCGCGCTATCCTCAATCGCGATAGTATAGCCCGCATTCGTGATCTCGCCGAGCGCGCGCGCGTCGGAGAGCGCCTGCGCGACGGTCAGCATCAGCGGTGCAAGCGGCGCGTCCGTCAGCGTGATCGAGACGATGTGCGAGTCGGCGTTCAGCGCGTCGAGATTTGCAATGACGTTCGCTGCGCTGTCGGTGATGGCGGCTGTGTAGCAGGATGGAAGGACGCCGAGCGCATTCGTGTCGCCGAGCGCTTGCCCCACGGTCAGCGTCAGCGGACCGGAGCCGGTGAGCTCGATCGCCGACAGCCGGCTCACGCCGTTCAGCGCGTCGATATTGGCGCTGACATCTCCGGCCGAGTCCTGAACCGTGATCGCGTAATCGGCGTTCGTGATCGCGGCGAGCGCGGCGGTGTCGTTGAGGGTCTGATTGACATCGAGCGTCAGAACGGGCGCGCCGGAGTCGATAAGAGTGATCGCCTGAAGATTGGCGTCGGCGTTGAGAGCGTCGAAATTCGAGGAGACCGCCGCGGCGAAATCGGCGATCGCGAAGCCGCCGGCCGCGTCGAGCGCGGCCTGGTTGGCCAGGAAATAGGCGACGCTATAGCCGCCATAGACGATGATCGACACGGCGGCCGTCGCAGACTGCACGCCGAAAAGATCGGTCGCCTGATAGGTGAAGGTCACGGTTTGCGAGGCCCCGGGCGCCAGGCTCACAAAGGCCGCGCCAGGATCATAGGTGAAGGTCCCGTCCGCATTCGCCGCGGCGGTCCCCTGCGCCGGGGGCGAGACAATTGCATAAGTCAGCTTGTCCCCCGTATCCGGCTCCGCGGCGTCGAAGGCGACGCGCACGGCGCCCTGCGCCGTCGTGCTGACGCTCTGGTCGAAGGCGGTCGGCGGATCCTCCTGCCCTTCGACGCTGACCGTGATTGTCCCCGGCGCCGAGGTCACCGTCCCGCCGGCGCTCACGGCTTCGTAAGTGAAGCTCTCCGTCTGCGTCGCGCCTTGTCCGAGACTGGGGAAGGCGCCGGTCGGATCATAGGTGAAGGTTCCGTTCGCATTGATCGTCGCCGCGCCGTCCGCCGGGCCGTTGACGAGCTTGTAAGTCGGCGTGTCGCCCGCGATCAGATCGGTGACGGGCAGCGCCGCCGTGACGGGCGCGTTCTTCGTGGTCGTCGTCGAGAGGTTCCCGGCCTGCAGCTGCGGCGGCGGATCGAAGATGAAGTTCGTCGCCTGCAGCTCGGCGAGCGTCACGCCTTGCAGCGTGATGACGCCGCCGGCGGCGTCGGTTGCGACGAGATGACCGTCGACCTCGCTGGCCGCCGCCGCGAAAGCCGCGTAATTTTGGAAAACGGAAGCCGCGAATTCGAGCGTGTCGAGGGCGACGTTGAAGCCTTGAACCGTGTCGCTCGTGAAGGCGCCGTCGAAACGGAACGTGTCCGGACCCGTTCCGGCGATGAGCGTGTTCGATCCCGGCCCCGCGTCGAGCAGCGCAGTCCCGGAGCCGCCGACGAGGGTCTCGTCGCCGCCGCTGCCGAGCAGCACGTCGTCGCCGCTGCCGGCGACGAGATAGTCGCCGCCGGCGCCGGAGCCCGTCAGCGTCACATTGCCGGAGCCGGCGTTGCGGTAGAGCGGCGGCGGACCATAGATCTCGCCCGGGGCGTCGCTGGAAGCAAGGCTTTGGCTTTCGGTCCCATTGGGAAGCGATTGACCCGTTGCGGGGGAGCTCGAGGGGTCGACGATGCCGACGCTCGCGAGATCCGTCTGGATCTCCGACAGGTCCAAAGCCCTCCGAGCAGGGCCCAGGCGTTGTCGCGGCTGGGAAGGAACACGTCGTTTCTTTCGAGATAGATGCCAAAATCGCCGTCCTGCCAATTGTCGATGACGATCTGCTCGGGCGTCGGC